>Ga0302161_10000130_pt1 | contig 17474 bp, 18 predicted proteins | sample I_Fen_E2_1_FD_193498 | JGI IMG/M metagenome (GOLD analysis project Ga0302161, IMG submission 193498) | Peat permafrost microbial communities from Stordalen Mire near Abisko, Sweden - I_Fen_E2_1 | ecosystem: Environmental > Terrestrial > Soil > Wetlands > Permafrost | place: Sweden: Abisko...
TAGAATTTTAATTGTTAGTCATATAGTCCCATTGATATATATTTCTCGCCTCCATCTGGCGCAATAGCTAATACTTTTTTACCTTTTCCAAGCTTTTTAGCAACTTCTATAGCTGCATATACTGCTGCTCCTGAAGAAATCCCAATTAATACGCCTTCAATTTCAGCAAATGCCTTTGCTGTTTTAAAAGCATCTTCATCTTTTACTTGTAGTATTTCATCTACATATTCTTTTTCATAAATTCCTGGAACAAAGCCAGCTCCAATCCCTTGAATTTTATGTCCACCTGGATTTCCACCACTTAAAACTGGTGAATTAGCTGGTTCAACTGCAACAGCTTTAATCTTAGGATTCTTCTTTTTCAAGTTTTTAGATATACCTATTACAGTTCCACCTGTTCCAACACCTGCTACAACTACATCTAATTCTGGTATATCTTTATATATTTCTTCTGCTGTTGTTTCATAATGCTTTTCTGGGTTAGCTAGGTTTTCAAATTGTTGTGGAATAAAGAAGCCTTCTCCACTTCCTATTTCTTCTGCTTTTTCTATAGCACCCTTCATCCCTTTAGCACCTTCAGTTAATATAAGTTCTGCACCATAAGCTTTGATTAAATCTCTTCTTTCCTTACTCATTGTTTCTGGCATAATTATAATAACTTTATAACCTCTTAATTTACCTATAAACGCAAGTGCTATTCCTGTATTTCCACTTGTTGGTTCTACTATTGTTGTTCCTGGTTTTAATATTCCTTCTCTTTCAGCTTTTTCAACCATTCCAAGAGCTGCTCTATCTTTAACACTTCCACCTGGATTAAATTTTTCAAGTTTAACATATATGTCTGCAATATTTTCATCCTTAATTAAATTGTTTACCTTCAAAATTGGTGTGTTTCCGATTAATTCTAGTCCTCCATTATAAATCATACTATTATCCTCCTAAAATTTATATTCATTATCTAATTTTTCTTTTTAGTATTCTTAATTGAATATTTTTTCTACTTGTTTATATAACAAAAAAACTCCATCCTCTATAAACATATAGAGACGAAGTAAAATTTCGCGGTTCCACTCTAATTGGATTAAGTAATTAATCCCTCTCAGTTAAGACACTTTAAAATGCCATATCACTATAACGGGTGAACCCGGAGAATCTTACTATACTTCAGATTTCAACTCCAAAGAGCACTTCACATAAATTCTTGATGAAAAGTTCTCAGCTTTCTTTTCTCTCTGTAAACTTCCTTCATGTTACTTTCCTTTTTCATAGTTTTTAATTCTTAGTATTTTGCTAGGGTTTATATTATTATTATATTCTATATAGCAAAAAAGTCAACACTTTTTAAGAATTTTCCTTAAAAAATGTCGACTTTATTAATTTTTCTTTTTCCAAAGAGGATATAAAAATTCATCTATTAAGTCATGAATAATTACTATTCCTACTAGCTTTTCCTCTTCATCTACTACTGGTACAGAATTTAAATCATATTTTGCTGCAACTTCTATAACTTCATTTATTTCATCATCATGCTTTACACGTGATACTATTTCATCCATTATTTCTTTTATTTTTATATTAGTATCATTTATTATTAAATCTCTTAAAGAAACCACACCTTCAATATGTTCTTCTTCATTTGTTATATATATATAATGTATAACTTCTTCATCTGGTTTCATTTCTTTTAACATTTCAATTGTATCTCCAACAGTAATATCTAGATTAACAGATATAAATTCCTTACTCATTATACTACCAACAGTTTCATCTTCGTATTTTAAAAGTTCCTTAACCTCGTCTGCATCTTCCTTTTCTAGATTTACTAATATTTTTTCTCTTTCTTCTTCATCTAGATCATCTAATAAATCAGCAATTTCATCATTAGGCATATTTTCTAATACTTCAACAGTTTTACTATCTGATAACTCCTTAATTATGGTTCCTTTATATTCTGAATCTATTTCTTCTAGAGTGTCAGCTGCTAAATCTTCATCTAAAGACTCTAATACTTGCTTTCTCGAATTTGTATCTAAATTTTCTAATATATCTGCAAGGTCTGCAGGATGCATAGTTGATAACTTTTTATATGGTTCAGTTAATTTTAAATTATTATCAACCATTTCTAATGATTCAACGTCATCCCATCTTAAAACTTTGTCTTCTAAGCCTTTTCTCATAATTTTATAGAAAAACTTCATAATGCCCGCTATTTTCAATCTTCTATATCTAGCGAGTGGTCCTGTTTCAACTCCAATAACCCTATACTCTCCAGCAATTTTGGTAATTCTTAAATCATTAACTCTAACAACTTGCTTTCCGTTTATATCAACTATCTTTTTATCTAATAGATTTTCTGAAAGAAGATAACTATATCTCATTGGAAGTATTTCTTTACTTCCCCTTGTTTTTATCTTAAATTTTCCATCTTTATTGGCAAACTCAATATACCTAAATTCATAATGAAATGTCACTCCATCTCTTTTGAGTTTATAACCAATCACCCTAGGATAACCGTCTTCTGTAGTTACATAAACATCTCTTAAAAGCCCTAAAACATCTCCAAATTCATCGTAGACCTTTTTATCTATAATATTTGTATATAAAAATATAGATAATTCCATCATAACTCTGTCCACCCTACTTTCGCACAGAAAGAAAGTCTTTAACTGGAACTCATACTTCTAAATAAATCTTACCTTTACTTATACATTTTGAGCTTGCTTTCAGATAAAAGACTTCTATTCTGAATATATTTAGTTTTTGCTATATTGTATTTTATATTCTGAGGTCCATCCTCCATCTTGTACACCGCCCTTATATATTTACTATCTCTACTTATTATATTACATTACATAGACATAAAAAGGCAATATTTTTTTATATGTGTATATTGTTTGTAAACTAATTATTGTTATGTTAAGATACTTTAAGGCACATTCAAAATATGCAGTGCATCTTTTATCTGTTATTTTTTTTCATGTGCATAATAATAAATTTAAAAAAATCTAAAGAATTGGAGTTAATAATATATGAAACTTTGCAAGGAATTTTTACCTATTAGTAAAGAAGATTTAGAAAAAAGAAAAATTGAACAACTAGATTTTATTATTGTTTCTGGTGATGCTTATGTAGACCATCCTTCTTTCGGAACTGCTATTATAGGTAGAACCCTTGAAGCACAGGGTTTTACTGTTGGAATTATAGCTCAACCAAGATGGAATGATTGCGAAGACTTTAAAACACTTGGTAAACCTAAGTATGGTTTTTTAGTTAATTCAGGAAATATAGACTCGATGGTTAATCATTACACTACTGCCAAAAGAACAAGACGCGAAGATTTATATTCTCCTGGTGGTGAGGCTGGTCATAGACCTGATAGAGCTGTTATAGTTTACTGTAATAGAATACGAGAAGCTTATAAAGATGTAACTATTGCAATTGGTGGAATAGAAGCAAGTCTTAGACGATTTGCACATTATGATTATTGGGATAATAAGGTACGACGTAGTATTCTTGTAGATTCCAAAGCTGATCTATTAATGTATGGTATGGGCGAAAAGACTGTAGTTCAACTTGCTGATTTATTAAGATATGGTGCGAGTATTAAAAATATTACTACTGTACGTGGTACTTGTTATTTAACTAAAGATGTATCTAATATTAAAAATGCAGTTACATTACCTTCCTTTGAAGAAGTATCTACTGATAAAAAGGCTTATGGTGAAGCTTATAAATTAGAATATTATGAACAAGATTCTATAAACGGTCGCACTCTAATTCAAAAATACGGAGATAGATATTTAGTTCAGAATCCTCCTCAAGAAGACTTAACACAAGAAGAAATGGATATAACCTATGATTTACCTTATACAAGAACATATCATCCAATATATGAAGCTAAAGGTGGAATACCTGCAATACAAGAAGTTGAATTTTCAATAACTAGTCATAGAGGCTGTTTTGGTTCATGTTCCTTCTGTGCTTTAACTTTTCATCAAGGAAGAGTTATTCAAAATAGAGGCCAAGAATCAATAATTGAAGAGGCAAAACTATTAACAACTTTGCCTAACTTCAAAGGATACATACACGATGTTGGAGGACCTACTGCAAACTTTAGACATAGAGCTTGTACTAAGCAAATAGAACATGGTACTTGCAAAAATAAACAATGTATGTTTCCAGCCCCTTGTAAAAATTTAATAATTGACCATTCAGAATATCTTTCGCTCTTAAAAAAAGTTAGAAATCTTCCTGGAATAAAAAAAGTATTTGTACGTTCAGGAATTAGATATGATTATCTTATACATGATAAAACTGATTCCTTCTTTAAAGAATTATGTGAACATCATATAAGTGGTCAATTAAAAGTAGCTCCAGAGCATGTTGTTCCTAGAGTATTAAATCAAATGGGTAAGCCAACAAAGGAAATTTATGATAGATTTGTTAACAAGTATTTTCAAATAAATGATAAAATAGATAAAAAACAATTCTTAGTTCCTTATTTAATGTCTTCTCATCCTGGCTCAGACTTAAAGGCAGCAATAGAACTAGCTGAGTATATAAAAAAAATGGGCTATACGCCAGAGCAAGTACAAGATTTTTACCCTACTCCAGGTAGTTTATCAACTACAATGTATTACACGGGTGTTAATCCAATTACAGGAGAAGAAGTTTATATTCCAACAACTTCTGAAGAAAAAGATATGCAAAGAGCATTAATACAATTTTCTGTACCTAAGAACCATCTAAAGGTTAAGAAAGCATTAATCAAAGCCCATAGAGAAGATTTAATGGGTAACGGAAAAGATTGCTTAATAGGATTTGTTCCTGGAAAGCTTGGCTATCAAGGCAAACATAAAAATAATAGTAAATCTTCTACTGATAATGTAACTAAAAATAGTAGTGATTCCTCTAAGCGAAAATCAGTTACTAGTAAAAATAATGATTCTAATATAAATAACAAGGATTCTTCTAATAAAAACTCAAATGTTCCTAGAAATAATAATTTAAAAAATATTTCAGATATAAATCCAAATAACTCAAAGAATAAGTTAGGTAATAGTTCAAATAAAAATTCAAAAAACTCTGTTCGAAAGAATAGCAATACTAAAAAAAGAGTACATTAAAAAATAGCTATCTTACAATAACATTTTATTTTGTAAGGTAGCTATTTATATTTAAAGAAAATTATTCTTGTTTATATAATCCCCATTATTATGGTAATATAAAGTATATAATTTAATCTGTTATGTTAGATAAAATAATCTTATCTAACATTCAACTTATTTAAAAATATTAAATATATTTAGTTTAAATAGAAATTAAGATTATTTATTCATACTAGAGAGATATAACTTAAGTAGAAATGGGATGGTAATTATTAATAAAAATATTTATATCATGATAAGTCAAACTGGGACAAACTGTTCAAAAATATTTCAATTATTTACACGTGCACCATATAACCATGCTTCCATAGCTCTTGATGAAGATCTCAATTCATTATATAGCTTTGCTAGACAAAACTTATATATGCCTCTAATTGCAGGCTTTGTTAAGGAAGATGTAAATGAAGGTGTTTATAAAGCGCATGATGATACTCTATGCCAAATTTATCGTATATCTATATCTGAAAATCAATACTTAACTCTTCAACAATCAATACTTAACTTTGAAGAAAATGAAGATAAATATGGATATAACTTTGCAGGACTTGTAGCCATGTTGTTTAATATACCTTATCAGAGGCAATACCATTATGTTTGCTCACAGTTTGTAGCCTATGTATTGCAAGAATCTAAATCTGTTAAATTAAAAAAACATTTTTCTTTAATGCGTCCACAAGATTTCCCTTCTTTATCTGGATTAGATTTAATCTACTCGGGAAAATTAGCAGACTATACAGTATAGTAAAAAATGAGCTGTCTCTATTGAAACAGCTCATTTTTTATTTTTTCGAATACACTTTAAATTTTTTTAATACTGAATTCATAATTATGAGGAATATCATATCCCCTATTACTGAATATGGGAAAATTTTAATTCCACCTAAAATAATAATATTTTCTATCATTGTTATTGAAATTGCTATTATTATAGACCATATACCCATTTTATTTACAAAAGGCTTATCTAATAGAATTACATTTAATACAAATAAGACTCCAAGTAATATCAATGAAAATAAAAATAAAATTGTTTCTTTATCTATTTCTAATATAAAGCCATATAAGTAACTTACTTGTACTGTCACTTTAGAAATATGTATTATTCCCATATAAATAACACATATTATTATTGCAATAATATAACTACCACCAAAATTTAATTTTTCCGATCTTACATAAATATAAGTTATAGCTAATACCATAAGTGGAATTGATAAATGATTTAAAAATATTATTGATTTTAAATAATATATTATAGTGCTATTCTTTAATATACATAAAAGGAATAATGCTATATTTCTTAATAAAAATAATGTAATTACCAGAGTTAAATAAATTTTTATTTTCTTTGGTGAAACTTCTAAATTCTTTTTCATAATTGAAATAGACAAAAAAATTATAAGTAACAAAAACAAATAGTATGCAAAGTTCACAAAATTACGCTCCCATCCACATTCCTGTTACTTATATTTATTATAATTTATTTTATTTTATACCTAAAATTTCAATTCCACCTTTAATACATTGAATTCTTAATGGAAAATCTGGTCCTCTTTCTCCATCAATATCTGTGACAATGTCTTCTGAAGATTCAATATATACATCATCTGTTTTAAAATAAACAACCTTATCTGAATCTAAATGTTCTCCCTTTAAAAGTTTTATAAACAATGGTAATAACTCCATTATTTGTATAGCCTTAAACATTATTACATCTAATTTCCCATCTGTGATTTCTGCCTCTGTTGCTAAATTAAGATTCCCAGCTGTTTTACCATTAAATACCAGAAGTAAATACATCTCTCCATCATAATCACATTCTTTTGATGATAGCTTTACTTTTAATTTTCTAAAGTTAGGTAATTCTTCAAGACCTTTTAAATAATATGCTAACTTTCCTATTGTATTTTTTAAATTTCCATCTATTTTTTGGGATATATCAGTAAAAAGTCCTGTACTAGCAACGTTTATAAAGTAATCGTCATTTATTTTGCCTACATCAACTGCTACTGGTTTTGAATCTAAAATTTGCTTGCAAGCTTCTTGTATATCACTTGGCATATTAATAAACTTTCCAAAATCATTCGCAGTTCCAACCGGTAATATTCCTATAGGTATATTTATATTTCTATGTTTCATAGCATTTACTAAAGAATCTACAGTTCCATCACCACCAGCTATTAAGATGTAGCTGTATGTTTCATCTATTATATCTAAGGCTTCTGCTAAATCTTTGCCTTTTTGAATTCTATATGGAACAACTGTTAAGTCTACTTCTTGATGCAATTTTATAACATTGTCCAATTCATTTATTATGTTATTTTCTCCTGAGTATGGGTTGTATATGAATCTTACCTTTTTCATAAATTAACGTACCTCCCATAATTTTTTTATATCAAATTATTTTTAATCCTACCTAGAAATTAACTTACAAAAATTTTTATTTTAAAAAATCAAACTTAAATATAAGAATTTACACTATATATATGTTAAATTTCTAACAAATTATTACATATATTCATTATCAGATAAATTTAATTATATCATTTTACTTATTTAATGTCGATACTATACAATCTTAATAAAATCTTAAAATAAATTTATGCCTTATATTATTTTCATTTATATGCTATAATAATGCTTTATAAGTATTTTATATAATTTTAGGAGTGATTTTATGAGGAAAAGTTGTATTCCTAATGTATTTACCTTTATTAATTTATCTTGTGGAATTATATCCATATTATCAGTAATGGATGAAAAATATGCAATGGCAGGTGTATTTATTTTACTTGCAGGATTGGTAGATAGATATGACGGAAGAATAGCTCGTTTTTTGAATGTTTCTAGCGATTTAGGTAAAGAGTTAGATTCTTTAGCTGATTTAGTTTCTTTTGGAGTAGCACCATCTATATTGGTATATATATTATTTAATCTTGAGTCCTTTGGACCAAACGGATTATTAGGTTTTGTAGTACTATTATTATTTCCAATCTGTGGCGCATATAGATTGGCTAGATTTAATACTGCTGAGTTTGATGGTTCCTTTACTGGTGTACCAATAACTATAGTTGGTTGTTTTATGGCCTTTTTTTCACTAATAATTATCGAACTTAACTTACAAGTGATAACATCACTTTATCTTGCAGTTTTTTTAATGATTATTGGTTCATATTTGATGGTAAGCAAAATTAAATTGAGGAAAGTTTAAAATATAAGGATCAATAAAAAAACTCTGTCTTATAATTTTTGAGACAGAGTTTTTTATTAGCACTTATTAAAACTTGACTTTTTAAAGCTCATGAAAGAGAATACTAAATCAAAGATGTGATTAATATTCTTCTCTTTCAGAATTTTGAAAATTTAACTCATTATCTATTTCTGTGAATATCTTATCTTTTTCTGTACTTATTGTAATGTAATCAGATTTAATCTTACAATATTTTAAATATGATCCTTCACATTTATCTAATATACTTACTAGTTTATCTATTAATTCACCAACATTCTCAACTCTATCTAGTGCTTTTCTGACCTCACTTTTCTTTGTTAAATTCACATTATTCAATTCTGATGCTCCTGCAATTAATAATCTATAAGCATCTACATAATTTTTTAGTAACACACTTAAATTATCAATGTCTTCATATTGCTTTTTAGCTAAATCCTCAAACTTCATATCTTATCATTTTTATCCTTTATACAATTAATTTCACTATTATACTTACATATTCAAGGTTTCACTATTTGCATAATCCTCATCTATATCACTTAATATACTTTTTATATTTTCATTATCTAAACCCGCTTCAACCATATTATCCTTAAGCATAGGTTTTTGAAATTCTTCTCCATCCATGTTTAAAAAATTTATGTCTTTATTTTGAAATGTTCCATATATATCTATTTTTGCTAAAAACATTTCATCTCCTTTTAATTCTTCATCTGGTATTACTAGTTTACCTGCATTTAAGTATTTAGACTCTTTGCATCTATAAAAAGTTTTATCTTTAAAATCCTGAACATAAACGACAGGCACTATAAATTCTTCTGGATATTGATAAATCATTTATTTTGCCCCCCTATTTGCAATCCTTTTTATCTAATTTTTCAAAATATGATCTTGGATATTTGCATAATGGGCATTTCATAGGCGCCTCTTTACCTTCATAAATATATCCACAATTTAAACATAACCATTGACTTTCTTCATCTGATTTAAACATTTTCCCGTCTTTAATCTCTTTAGCTAATTTTAAAAATCTTTCTTTATGATGTTCTTCTACTTCTTGAAGTTCCTTATAGAAATCTGCAATTTCATCAAACCCCTCATCTCTAGCTACATCTTCAAATTCTTTGTAAATGACCTTGCTTTCTTCTGACTCTCCAAGTGCCGCTTCTATTAAGTTATTCTTTGTACTACTAATCCTATCTAAAAATCTTCTATATACCTCTCTAGCATGAGCTTTTTCATTTCCTGCAGTTTCATCAAATATTTCCCCAACATACATAAATCCATCCGCTCTAGCTTTATCTCCATAAAAAGTATATTTATTTCTTGCTCTAGATTCTCCAGCAAATGTTTTAAATAAATTCCTTTCAGTTTTACTACCTTTTAAGTTCATCATAATCTCCTAAAAATATTACTCTCTTACATAAATACAATATTCATTTTTATTTTTTTTGTTACTTCAGTATTTATGATACAGTTATTTTCTTTTCTTGGTTACAAATTAAAATTACTTCTTGTTTATCACTTGATTTAGTAATTAATTTAACATCATGACCCCAAAGCTCTTGAACATACTTTAAGGTTTCTTTAGCATAAGAAAGCTCTAAGACTCTCCCATCAAATACGTTTTCTAGAGTTAATGTATAATTCTTTTTGTTATAATCTATAACTCTAATGTATGGTATATTCCCTATTCCTGCAGTATACGAAAGCGTATCTCTTATAGTTTTCCAGCCAGTTTCATCTGATATTTCTTCAATAAGAGTATCAAATGTCCTCACATTATATTGAAATAAATTTAATTCTTCACATAATTCTCTAGTTAGATAACGTCTTAAGAAAGAAGAATCACGCTCAATTTCTCTAACTTCAAATATTTTTTCCTTTCCATATCTCTTTTCAATATCTTCAAATATTTTGAAGCCAATATAATATGGATTTAAGCCTCCTATGGCAGGTGCTATTACATCATTATGCCTTTTTAAAAACTCAAGATGTAGCTCTTGTGGTAATTCTAATTGTTTTAAAATATTATAATGAGTATAACTTGCCCAACCTTCATTCATTATTTTAGTTTCAATTTGAGGAATAAAATACTCTGTTTCTCTTTTAACTATTCTTAAAATAGTTTCTTCCCATTCTTCTAGATGTCCATAATTTATTATAAATCCAATAAGATCATCCACAGGTTCTAATGGAATTTTCTCTAAATCTGGTAACTTTATTTCTTTATAAGAATCTAATATACCTCTATTTTCTTTTTTATTCTCATACTCTTTTAATATATTTTCTTTAATCTCATCATTTGATAATTCTTTTATTCCAATATTCCGTTTAGATTGAAATCTTATGGCATGTGCAGCATCTAATATTCTCTCAACCTCAGCATATCCTATGCTTGGATCATCAATATATTCTCTTATTATTTTTGCATCCAAATTAAACATTTCCAAAGTATATTTTGCATTAGTTCCCTGTCTAAACAACCTATTATTTTTGAAAAAGTCGTTATGTCCGTATACATGTGCCATTGTTAATATTTGCAGTAATAATGTATTATCTTTCATTAAATATGCTAAACAAGGATCTGAATTAATTACCATTTCATAAGGAAGCCCTGTGAGGTTTAAAGAATATAATGTTTTATTTTTCTCATAAGATTTACCAAAACTCCAATGTGGATATCTTGATGGCATTCCAACATAAGCTTCATACCCTATCATCTCATTAAAACCTATCATTTCGAATTCTTGAGGATAAAAATCTAATCCATATTCCTTAACCTTTTTCTCTATTTTTTCATTCCACTTCTCAATATCACTAAAACTATATTCCAATTTTTTATTCCTCCTTCACAGCACCTAAAAAAAAATAACAGACCAATATGTTTGTCTATTTGGGGTCTGTTATTTTTTTCATGTGCCTAACTCCTTCCTAAGCATAATCTTAAGTGCTTCCCATAAATCCTTTTTTTCTTTTATAATTACAGGAACAAATTTTTCATCTACTATTTCTTTTTTAAACTTATGATACATTGTTGTTGTGTATGTTGATGGTAAAAGTTCTGCATAGCCAAACATATTACTAACTTTACATATATTTTTAACTGCCATAACTGCTCTTTCATTATCTTCTGACCAATTATCTCCATCGCTTGCATATATGCTATATATATTCCATGCTGCTGGTGGATACTTTTCTTCAATTAATTTTAATGCTTCATTAATACCACTTGATATATAAGTGCCCCCAGATTCAGATTTATGAAAAAACTCATATTCATCTACCCTTCTTGCAACCGTTGTATGATATATAAACTCAAAGGCTATATTGTTATACTTTCTTTTTAAAAAAGTAGCTAATACAAAAAAATATGATCTTGCCAGATATTTCTTTGTTATATCCATTGAGCCAGAAGCATCCATAATAAATAACATAACTGCATTGCTATCTTTTTTGGGTTTCATCTTCACCCTATAGTATCTTAAATCTTCTTCTCTAAATGGAAATCTATCTAATTCTTGATCACTTTCTAATTCTTTCAATGCTCTTTTTTTGCCTTGCTTCCTTGCAATCTTGGACATAACTGTTTTCTTCTTTGCAAGTCTAGGTCTTATTCCATGAGTTTTGTATCCTCTTTTTTTACCACTGGTTTCAGTAATTATTTCAGAATACTTCTTTTCATCTAAGTTAGGCAAGTTTAAGTCTTCAGATATATAATCCATTAATTCCTCAAGAGTGATTTCTGTTTCATAAACATCATCCCCCTCTTCATTTCCTGCGCCTTGATTTCCTTTAGCTAATTTCTTATTTCCTTTTCCGAGCTTTTCTCCTCTTTTTTCATCTCCAATCCCACTAGCTACCCCTTTAGAATTTTTTCCATAAACAAATTGATATTCTTTGATTCCTTTAATTGGTATTTTGAATTTTTTATTTTTACTCTCCCCAACAATACTCTCTTCTGATAATATATCTCCTAAATTTTCTTTTATTGATTTTTCTACAAGTTGCCTATGTCTTCTTCTATCTTCTATGGATCTGTCGTGATCAATTGGATTATTAGTGTAATCTCTAAATATTGCCATAATCTACTTTAATCTCTCCATAAATTATTAGCTGCATATTTCAAAATTACATCACAACAATGAAGACAATAACCATTTTTTTTCATTTCTTCCACCATAGAATCATATTTTTCAGCTTGTTCTTTATCTCTAACCTTTGACCTAGTTATAATTCTAGATAAATCTTTAACTGAAGCTGTTAGTTTCTTTTCTATAGCTTCTTTTAAAGGTTCATAAGATGTATAATCTAAGCTTCCACCTTTTCTAACTATATAAAACATATATGAAGTAACATCTGATCTAAAGCCTTTAGCTGATGCCGCATATACCCCTATTTGCTCCTCTATACTCCTCATAAATTCTTCATCTGGGTTAAGTTCTTCTCCAGTTGAAATATCTTTTATTTTACTCTTATTTACATAAGCTTCTGCATTATCTATATAATTATTAAATAAACTCTCTGCTTGTTCTCTAAATGAATGTATAAATGCCTTAGTAATCTCTCTCTCAATCATTTTATTATATTCTTTTCTAATATTATCTTGGATAAATCCTAAATACCTTTTCTTATCATCAGATGCAACATCAAGTTCCTTAACTGATCTTATTATACTTTCCATTATGCTAAGTGGATTTATACAATCATATCCTGATTCTGAAAGAGCATTATCTATAGTTTTTATAATAAATCTTGTACTTATACCCTTCATTCCTTCATATTGTCCTGCTTCTTCTCTAAGTTCTCCAATGTCAATCTTCTTAGTTGTTCCCTTTTCAACAATTTCTTCCCCATTGTAAATTTTAAGCTTAGTCATAGCATCTGCTTTAGCTGAAGGTGTAAGTCTTGAAAGTATTGCAAACATTGCTGCAATCTCAATAGTATGTGGTGCTATATGGGCCTTGAAATTGCTCTTTTTTAATATTTTTTCATATATTTTAACTTCCTCATCAAGTTCTAAACAATATGGAACTTCAACTTTTACTATTCTATCTAATATAGCTTCATTTGTATGGTCTGACTTAAACCTATTCCATTCAGCCTCATTTGAATGAGCAACAATAACTCCATCAAAATAAAGCATAGAACCTTTACCAGGTGATGGAATAGATTTTTCTTGAGTTGCAGTAATTATTGTATGAAGGTATTCAACATCATTTTTAAATACCTCAATAAATTCTACAAGCCCTCTATTTCCAACATTGAAGGCACCATTTAATGAAAATATTCTTGGATCATCTTCTGAATATAGATCCATTTTAGATATGTCAACTGCACCTGTTAAAATTGAAGTATCTTGATTATTAGGATCAACTGGTGGTACTACCCCTATTCCTTTTCTTGATCTAATAGAAAATTCTGTTCTTTCAACTGGAAAATCTTCATATATTCCATTATAGTAATGAGTAAGCCTATATTTACATATAGGACATAAATCTCCTTCAATTTGTACTCCAAGCATTTCTTCAAATCTAGGTCTTAAATGTTTTGGAATAAGATGAAGTGGTTCCTCATGCATTGGACATCCTTTTAAAACATAAACAGGTTCGCAATCCTCTAATGCAGATTTTAAGCTTTCAACTATAGATGATTTACCAGCACCAACTGGACCAACAAGATATAAAACTTGTCTTGCTTCTTCACCCTTCATAGCTGCTGATTTAAAATAACTAGCAAGCTTCATGATAACTTTATCAATTCCATAAAAATCCTCTTTGAAAAATCCATATCTTCTTATTAAATCATTCCCATAGATTTTTCGTATTCTAGGATTTTCCTCAGCTTTTAATTCTTCTACTCCTTTATTAATAATCATGTCATAAATTCTTTTATGTGCAAGAATGACTACTTCCGGATTTTCCTTGACAAGTTCTAGATAATCTAAAAAACTGCCTTCAAATCTTAGGGTGTTGCCTTTTTCTCTATCTATTTCTATAAATTCTTTAAAGTTCATACTCATCATAAAAACTCCTCCTCCCTTATAACTAAAATATATTCAATTAAGCAAAGACATTATGACTACTTTTTTTAAATAGTTCCTCATTATTGTATCGAATATCTAAAGAAATAATAAATAAAGACTATAAGATGTTTATTCATCCTATAATCTTTATTACTTGTATTTATTAAAATCATATTGTTTCGCTCCAATGATTTTGCTATTAGCTTTCTGAAACTCATTAATTTATACATTATATATACATTAATTTTCAACTATAGTTTTATCATTCATAGCATTTTTCCTTAATCGTACCGTATATTGTTTGTCCATTTAAAGCGTCTAAATATAATTCTGAAATTTCATTTATATCAACTTTAATTTTTTAGCATAAACCATTAAATTTTCGCAGTTACCTTTTCCATAATTAATTGCTAATTTTAATATTATATTCAACGTATTCTAGTCTCCAATCAAATTTTCTTTCACTTCATCAGTTATATATAAGTCTTTTATAATTGACTCCATAGAACAATTTAATATGGCATCCTTAACTGAAAATAAACCTGTAAGATATGCTAGAAATACTTTTTTATTATTTCCCATATTTATATTAAATCTTTTAACTAAAAAGATATTCATACACAATTATATGAATATCTTTTAATATTACTTTTAATCAAAGGTTTTGGGAATGAATTCAGAATCTTTAGCTTTTGGTTCACCAAAAACTGCTTTTGCACTTTCTACTTGTGGATTGTGATTTATATTTTTATGTTTATTGGTATGTTTTCTTTTCATACTATTGTCCATTTACATCACCTACCTACTCATATAACTCTTATAATAGTTTGTGCATTCATCATTATTTTATACACAACACTATTTAGTTTTCTATAATCTTTGCTATTTCATTAACTGATGCTTTTATTGTAAATATAATATCCTCATCAATCCTTAACTTGCTCTCATTCTCATTTATTTTTATTTCATTTATAGTTAATTTATTTGAAGATACTTCTTTATATCTAGTACTTGATATATCTATAATAAACTTTTTATTTTTAGCACCTGTAAGTTTTACAATAATTCCATCTGACTGATTTTCTGTTTTAATCGTTATATCTATAATGTTATTACGTTTCCCACAGCAACCCACTTTTACATCAATTGGGACTTTTAATATAGTGGCTTCACCTGTAATGGTCATCCAACCACCACTCAATGTTGATTTAACTAATATATCTAATTTATATTCTTCTTCTATTTTCTTTAAAACTTCGCCCAATTCACACACTGTTAATTCTAATTTCATCTGAACTTCTCCTTCTATATATTTTTGATATAATATTTTATCATGATGATTTATATGCATGCTTAGATTAATAAAAATCCACAAAGAATAAAAGAGGATATGTCAAAATGATTCAAGAATCATTTTGGTATATCCTCTTTATTCTTACAGATGATCCTTTTCCTTATATGGAGGTGCACCTATTTTTTTGCCTTCAATAATTCCTAAATCTGAATTATCATTTGGATGCATCTTTCTAAGTTCTGCATTGGATTTCGGTCTATCTTTTAACCTGTTTTTATTATTATCCATTTGTATCACCTCATTTATTAGGGTGTACATTTCAACTTATTTTATACTGTTTAATATTGGATATAATGTTGATATCAAGCTCATCTGCGAAAACGGATAACTCTTCGGTAATCCATAACTTAATAATGTTGTATACTATAAATATATACATACACAACTATAAATCAATTATATCTTTTTTGTAGTGTTACATGAGAGTATTATTAATTTCGGCGAGTTATACACATAAGTACGATTTTCACAACTGATATTTATAATATCCCTAAAATGTTATATTCTTTAACTTTTCTGTACTGTGGTGCAACACCAAGCGTCATCTCATACAGATATCTTGTTGCTGTTTTAAAATCAAAGTCTCCATTTTTTAAGCTCCATGTAACAGCTGTTGAATGAGTTACCTGCTTTAAAAGTACAACCAATACTTCTGGATCTGTTTTATTTAAAAATTCTCCATTCGCTTGTCCTTTTCTTATAATTTCACATTGCACTTTAAGCATTTCTTTTTTCTCTTCACTAATTTTAAAAGTCCCTACATCTTCTTTTAGATTTTTTATAATTAATTGTTTTACTATACTTATCCCTGAGTTATCAATAAAATCTAAAAAATTCTTATTTAAAAGCCATAATTGTTCTACATAAGAATCCGCTGTCAAAATTGTGGTGAGATCATATGATGTTAACTCACTTGGAATTTTATAATAATCTTTTAAAAGTTCATCTTTAGATTTAAAATAATAATAAAAAGTATGCTTATTAACACCACTAGCTGAACAAATTTCATTTAACGTAACTTGTTGAAAAGTTTTCTCATTAAATAATTTTAATGCAACTTCTCGGATACGTTTTTTAGTTGAATTTTCATATTCCATCATATTCACCCCATTATTGTTGTAGGTACATAGTATCAACATATTATTTATATGTCAAATTTTTATTACAGGGTTATAACATTATTTCATAAGTATATTTACAACTTTATTATACCGTGGTATCATAAACATTATATATCAGTTGAGAGAGGTGAATTTATTATATGGAAAGATTAATGAAGTATGTTGAACCTTATATTGGCATGGTTATTGCTTCAATCATACTATTGTTTGGACAAGCAATTTGTGACCTTTCATTACCAGACTATATGTCTGATATTGTAAATAAAGGAATAACTAATGGTGATGCAGCGTACATAATAAAATTAGGTTTCCAAATGCTCGGAATTTCTCTTATTAGTGCCATTTTGAGTGTTATAGTTGGATTTATTGCGTCTAAAGTTGCTGCTGGAATGAGCCAATCTCTAAGAATTGATTTATTTGAAAAGGTTGAATCTTTTTCAAATGCTGAGTTTGATAAATTTGCTACGTCTTCTCTTATAACAAGAACAACAAATGATGTTACACAAATTCAAACTCTGATTGTTATGCTCATACGAATAATTTTTTATGCACCTATTATGGGTATTGGTGGCTT
>Ga0302161_10000132_pt1 | contig 17430 bp, 26 predicted proteins | sample I_Fen_E2_1_FD_193498 | JGI IMG/M metagenome (GOLD analysis project Ga0302161, IMG submission 193498) | Peat permafrost microbial communities from Stordalen Mire near Abisko, Sweden - I_Fen_E2_1 | ecosystem: Environmental > Terrestrial > Soil > Wetlands > Permafrost | place: Sweden: Abisko...
TACTAGTGCTCCCCCTGCAACAGTGAATATTCCAGCAAATGAAATCTAATTACATAATTGTACTAAAGTTGCATTTTTAATCATATCATTATATAAAGAAGCCTCTTTAAAGGAATGTTTTTTAAAATTATAGTGTTTTTCACTTTCGAGGTGGTGCATTGAAAATGATAGATAAATTGGCTTTACAGCTTACCTCCCTCATTTGTACTGAAGCCTACAACAATGTTAAAGACAGAGCAAGGATACAGTATGGCTTAAGTGTAATTTTAGGTGAAGGATTTAAAATTGTTTTTCTAATATTGTTTTTTAATATAATTCATAGTCAAAAGTATTTCTATTTTTCCTTACTCATACTGCTATCAACTAGGGTGTTTGCTGGTGGAGTACACTTAAAGGGAAACTTAAATTGCTTGCTTGTAACAACTCTGATATTTATCTGCACCAGTGTGCTGGCTCCATTAGTCCCTAGACTGCCAACAGTATATTATTCTCTTATTGGCATAGTTAGTTTTGCAATAGTTTTAATTAGAGCTCCAATATGCAGTGTAAGGAGACCTATAAAAGATAATAAGAAAAAGCTGCACTATAAATTTATAGCAGCTCTGTCTGTAGCTTTATGGACTATTATTTTATTGTTTTTAGATAATACTCAATATGTTAACTGCGGCTTCAGCACAATACTACTACAAAATGTACAGCTTGTGATGGTTAAAAAGCCGAAGCTATAATTTTTTTAAAAACAAGGAGGATATTATGAAAACTTTAGTTAACAATTTCAAGGTAAGAACAATGGTATGCACACTTTCCATCTTTGTAACTTCATTTTTATTTTCACAATTCAACTCTTTCTTTTTCCTTGGAGAACCTGAAATTCCTGAGTGCTTAAAAGAATAATAGTTGAATAATCTATGACAATTTAATGCTGAAAATAGTATAGTTATTTTCAAAGGATAGTTGAATTCTGTCTCCATAGGATTCAACTATTTTTTTTACATTATACAGCCCATATCCGCGATGCTTTCCTTTTTTAGTAGTATATCCTGCACTGAAAATTTTCCCAATATCATTAAATTTTACTCTTTCCCCTGTATTTCCGATTTCTATAATACAATTTTCATCCAAATGGCCTATATTTAAGAACACCTTTTTCAAATCACTTTTTGAATTTAAAACAGCATCAAAGGCATTATCCAAAAGATTGTTTAAAATCTCTGAAAGTTCATGGTCTTTAAAAGGAACTTTATAATCTCCATGTATAATATACTTAAACTCAATATTATTTTTTGCAGCCTCATTTATTTTATTGTAGATAATGGCCGCTACTACTGTATTATCTATTTGAAGTAGTTTCTCCATACTTTCCAATGAAGTATTAAGAGAATTCATATATTCTGTCATAGTTTTCTTTAAATTCTTTTCATCAGATACTAAAACAAGGCTGTAAACAGTATTTAAATGATTCTTAAAATCGTGCTGTCTCCTTCTTACATCTTCTAATAGCTTTGATATTGCAGGAGAGTATTTCTGATAATTCTCCATTGACTTCTTCATTTCATTCTTTTTCATCTCATACTCAAGCAAAAACAAATTTGCTAGGATGAATACTATAGGAATGACAAGATACAGCGCAATCTCATCCAAAAATTCGTGTCTTTTAAAATTCCATGTCCACTTTGCAATAACTATATACATGAGAAGATTCACAGAAAAAAAGTATATTTTAGAACTTTTCTGCTCAAGAAAAATTTTTAATTTTTCATAAGTTACATATTTATAGATACAAAAACATAAAACCATACAGATGAGGTTGGCAATAAATAAATATATGAAATCATCCTTTACCATAAAAGCTTGAATAGACACTCTAATCATAATTATTATAGCAAGTTGCATTATACATACAATAACGATAAGCATGCCAAACTCTAATAATAAATGCTTTATATTTTTCTTAAAGGCCACCTTGATAGCTATAAATAAAAATATATAATTAACAAAAAACTGCAAAGGTGAATAAATATAATTTGTAATTAAAGCGATTAATGAAGTAAAAAGTACAATGAGAGCACTTTTATATAATCTATTTTCATATTTTTTATTAAACCTATTCCACAGCAGCATAAAACTTCCTACTTCTAGGAATATTAACATGAATGCCTCATAATTGTTCATTTATCCCCCCACCTACAGCATTATTAAACCTGTCCATTATACATTTCTTATAGCTGTTTCCGAGTAATGCAGTTTTGTCGGTATTATACAAATAAAGCTTGTAAGAAGTTTTATCATTAGTTTTTTGAATTTTATTGATATATTTTATATTAACCAAGTAGGATCTATGGCTCTGAAGGATATTCTTATCATCTATCATTGAATTTAGTTTCTTAAGGGATAAGTAATCTATGGTGAAAGAACCGTTTACAGTATGAATTATTGAAGTTCTAATAAAGACTTCCACGAAAATTATTTCATTAACAAATATTTTTACCTGGATATTCTTTACATGAGCGATTATAAATTTCTCCCTAATTTCCGTAACAGCAACCTGTTCCCTGCTGTCTGATAGCAAAAGCTTTGTTATTCTTTGGATGTTTTCCTCATTATAAGGCTTTAATATATAATCATAACAATGAATTTTCTTAAAGGCTGAAAGCATATACTCCTTGTAAATTGTCACAAATATTATCCAGTTTAGTCTATATCTTTCTATTTCTCTTACTTCGAGAGCAAATTTAAGACCTGATTCATTTTTTAAATTAATATCGACATAGAAAAGATCAATCATCTCTTGCCTAACTATTTCAAGAGCCTCTGTAATATTGGTGGTTTCATATACTCGATACATGTCGCCTGATTGTTTTATAATCTCTGACAGGGTTCTCAACTGAATACAATCGTCTTCTAAAATTAATATATTGTACATATAGTTATCATCCCCCTTTGTGCTGATTTATCCTTAATTAAATATTCTATATTAAATTGGAATTCCCTTCCTTAAAATTAAATATTTTATTTAACTAAATTAAATATCGACAATAATTAATGACAATAATTGGGGTTTTCATGCAATATTCAATATATTCTAAAAGGATACATGCTATAATTGAGCTACAAACACATATCATTTTCTAAACTCTATTCAAGAAGTGAGCGGATTGCACCTATCCATATATTTATAAAAGGAGTGTTGTCTTGTGAATCTAAATTTTATTATTACTATTCTATGTATTACAATGCTGGGAATTGTTGCTATGCTACTTGGTTTCTGCTACAAACAGGAGATAATGAAAGCTTTGTTCCAATCAAAAACAACTTTAAAAAATAATGAGGTTTCCTCTGAAATAACACTAAATCTTGACAAAAAAGAATGCAATAAGTAGCTCTGCCAAGCTCCCTATTGCATCTGAACACAATTATTTCTAATACCATAAGCAAATTGCATAGTCCCGCAATAAGCTCACTCAATAATTGTATCTAAATTCTGGAAATAAATCAATAGATAATTAAAAAATCTTTTATCTTTAGATGCCACATCATATAAGAATGTTGTAACGTAATTATTAATAGAATATAGGCATTATAAATTGTCTCTATTTTTTCTGTGTCCATTTGGTGTATATCCAGTTTGCTGCTTAAAGCATTTATAAAAATTAGATAAACTTTTAAAACCCGTCATATAGGCAATATCAAGAATATTTATATCTCTTTTATTAAGCAGTTCTGTTGCTTTATCTACTCTTATTTTAGCAATGTACTGTACAGGAGTAACCCCACTGTGCTGTTTAAAAAGTTTTATCAAATGGTTTGTACTAACTCCAAGATGTTTTGAAATATCATTTAATTTAATTGTCTTATTATAACCTGCATCGAATATATCTTTAGCTTTTTTCACAAGCTCTAAATCAGGCTCGAAAACTATTTTATCAGGACAACATCTTTTGCATGGACGAAACCCTGCCTCTATTGCATTTGCTACATTATCAAAGAAAATTACATTGGCACGTATAGGAGTTTTTGATTTACATGACGGTCTGCAGAATATCCCTGTTGTCTTTACTCCATAGAAAAACATGCCATCGTATTTACTGTCACAACTTACAACAGCTTGCCATTTCTCCATATCCTGAATTTTGATAGATTCTTCCATCTGCTTTCTCCTTGCTAATGTTTATCTATAAATTTTTGCAATTCATTGTGCCATTCATCAGGCTGAAATGTTCCAATTTTGGTTTCCTCTCCAAACAAAAGGTCTACAATATAGCGTGGCTTTTTATCTCCTATGTACATTGCTTTGATGCAGGAAACGCAGTAAACCACAACATTTTCACAAGGCATTTCATCTGAACGTTTTTTCATTTGTTCCTTAACCTTCTCTACAGACAAAGTTCCGTAAAAACTATCACCACAACAGTTTGAATTTGTACGAGTATTTTTAGGTTCAATAACTTTTATATTCATTCTTTCAAGAAGTTTTCTTATTGCAGAATGAACTCTTTCTTCCGTTCTGGTAGGGCAAGCATCATGTATGCTCATTTCCATGCCATTATAATTTTGAAATGGAAATGTTTTACTTTCAGCTAATATCTCCCAAAGTGATATAGTAGATATACCATCATAAAGTTCTCTATATCGCTTGTCACAGCCTGCACATGTGTTGATTAACTGTGTGCCACTTTTAAGATTAGATTCATTTCTACAGCAAATCAAGTGTTCTGGAATATCTCCTAAATTTTTATTTAAAAACCCTAATACCTTTTTAGCAAGCTCTGGCTTATAAATCATCAATGCACAACCTGGTGCATAAACTTGTTTCATTACAATCCCTCCAACAATTATTCTATTACAAACATATTTTACAAGAAACGTAACTATAAATCTTCCTATATTTCATTAAGTAATTTTTTGTTAACAACAAAAATCGTAATAATTTATTATTGTAAACAGTATTTTTTATATTTTTTCTCATTAATTATATACAAACTTTTATATTTACAGGATTTATCTTAAGCTTTCTTCTAGAAATAAAAGAAGAAGGATAACTTCCTCCATTATCTAAATACATTACCAAGTTTTCATTCATATTAAGTTCTATTGATTCAATCTCTCTTATCTTATTTATAGTAATTTTTGAGATTAGCATATGCAACAGTTTCTTTTGTTGCTTCATTGAAATATAGATTGATAGATATATCCATATCCTTTAATTTTACATATTATCCTTTATTTATTATACGGTTCACCCTTAATTATCCTAAACCTGATTTAGTATTTTGTGGAATCTCTGAAATATTTTTTAGGAATAGGCACAAAAAACATATACAAACCAATGCCAATATAGAAAAAATAATAATTTGTGGTACATTATTAGAACCTGTCTTTTGCATTGTAAAAACCTTTAAAGATGCAATATTGATAGCTGTTAGTCCATCAATAATCAACTTCTTTATATATCGCTACAGTTTTTTCCACTTAGCATTTCTTCCCTTACCTACAACTTCTATTTTCCTTTCAATTCTAAGTTTTTCAAATACTCTATTTATAGTAGCCTCTCCTACGTCTGGACATGTAATCCTTATTTCATTTTTAATGAAATACCCTAACTTTCCTTCTATAGCCATTTCTATTCTTTCACTCTTGCTGCCTCGAGTATTTTCAATATGTCCTACCCTATCTTCTAATTCTTTATATGCTTTTATGATAACTCCAAGAAAATATTCAAGCCATATCTGCAAATTATTTTTCCCATCATGCCATAGCATGGATGATTTGTTAAGTGCTTCATAGTAAGTTTCTTTGCTATCCTCAATAATCTTTTCTAAACTAATAAATCTTCCAACATCAAAACTACTTTTATACATTAATAAAAGAGTTAATAATCTAGACATTTTTCCATTTCTATCATTAAAAGGATGTATGCAAAGAAAATCTAATATAAATGCAGCTATGTATATTTATAGTTTCCACCCTTAGCCGATGAAAATTTATATAAATCTCTATGTACACTCCCATACTACACATATTACAACTAAGGTTAATGGACTGGTATACAGAAATGTATCATTTCAATAACAATTATGGAAAATATTTCTTGTCTGTTCACATGTTTACTGTATAATTAAATACATAAGTATAGACTAAGTATAAGTATGGGAGGTACTCAATGTTTAAATTATCGTTAAAAGATGAAGATGTTATAATGAAAATTAAGGTTACCAAACCAATAAGTAATATGGATGTGGCTTATAATTTTATTGGTAATCTATTAACACGAGCAGGTGGTGATATAGCCAATACTATAAATATGATACTGACTAAAGACGCTATTTATTTAGAAGCTAAGGGTCATGTAAGTTTGGGGTATGCAGAAGAAACAAGGAGTGTTGATAAAATCGACATAAAGGATATAATAGAATTTTTAGTAACACAAAAGGAAAATGAAGAGATTATTAATATAACTACTGCAAATGAACAAATTTCTTTTGTTAGAGATAACTCTAACAAAGATAGCTTAGCTCTTGCTTTCGCTAGTGTTCTTAAGGATATTAAATAATTATAGTAAACAAAAAAGGTTATCAATTGATAGCCTTTTTTGTTTACTATAATTCTGCTAGATTATGTCTAAAAATCAACACGGTCTTTAAAAACCGCCTAATAAAAAAAACATGACAACTATACGTCATGTTTTTAATACAAATCAAAAATTTTTCTAACATAAACTCTTATTTTTATATAATAATTTTAACCACGTGAAAAAACGCGTGGTTAAAAAAGCTTCAAAATTGTAACTACTTTTAACTTATTAAATTTATTTGTGAATGGAATCCTGATAGAATTCATAAGCTTCTTTATCAGTTGCTTTTGCATGAACAATTTTACGGATGGCTTCTGCCATTTCAACTGGATGCTAGCTATGATATAAAATAAAACCAGAGTTTATTCTTAAACTCTGGTTTCATTTAGAAATAAGTGTACTTACGGGGACTTTAAACTTATTTTCGGAGTAATTCCAAAATATTATTTTTAAAATCATTGCCCATAAGAATCACCTCTTTCATTTATTATTGTGTGCAGTATTAAATGAAATATACATGAAGATGCTTATCAAAATTATCTTACGCTTTTAAGCACACCATAATTGCAAAGAATGTCTTTGCTGCTGCTTCAGGTGATTTTGTAGTTAAAGCTGATGCTAAATTCACTGAAAGAAAAGTCACAAAATATTATATAGCTTAATTTCTTTCATGAAGTTAATTATTTGAATCTATTATTTCTTTCAAAGCAATATTTTGGTTAATAAATCTAGTTTTACTTTTTTCACCTTTAAGCCTAATAGCATTCTGTGGACAATTATTAATACAAGATAAACACTGTTGGCAATTACTTTTAAAAACTGGTTTCGTATCCACTTCAATATTATCTACTGGGCATACTTTCTCACACACTCTGCATCTATTACAAGTACTTTCCACGCGGAAATTTTTATCAAATTCAAGGTTAGCCTTATATGGACTGACTTTATCAATTAATAATTCAACAAATCTTATAATAGCAGTGTGTCTCTTGATATATTTTTTCTCAGCATCAATATCTTTAATTATTTGCTCAAGGTTTTGTTCTATATTTTTCTTTGGTTCTTTTTTCATCTCTTTATCCATATCAAATACAGGAAGATAGTTATCTACCATAAGTATATCGTTAATGTAAGAAATTTCGATTTTATTTCTTTTCCCAATTTCTAAAAGATGGCTTGCAACAGATCTAGAAAGCGATCCGTAAGATGCCACTGCAAAAATATAATTACTTTTTAATTTTGCTTTATTTAGAAATTCCTCTACAATTTTAGGAACACCACCGTAATAAGTTGGGAATACAATACCGATTTTTTCATCTTCAAACTCAAATTTTCCTTCTTTGATTAACTTAGGAATTGAATAAAATTCCCCTCCAATTCTCTTTGCTACATATAAATTGTTACCTGTTGCTGTAAAATATAATACTTTCATAATATCCTCCCTTTTAGGTGTTTCACTTGTAACGTCTTAATAGGTATAGTATAATTTGAATACATAAATAGTTCAATAGTATATACCTGAGATGTTACAAAAGAAAGGATAATGTTCATGGCTAATAAATATAATGATACACAAAATAAGATAACAAAAGAGAGCATTTTTACTGCCCTCATGATTTTAATGGAGAAAAAAAACTTTAAGAACATTTCTATCACCGAAGTAACTAAAAAAGCTGGTGTTTCTAGAATGGCTTTTTATAGAAATTACAGTATATTAGAAGACATTATTAGTGTTTATCTTGATGAACTTTTCGAAGAATACTCTAACCATATTTCAAATTATAAAGAAATCGATAACTATGAACTTACACGTTCGTTTTTTTCTCACTTCAGAAAACATCAAAAATTAATTACGAATTTAATTAATTCTGATTTAAATATTTTAATACTTGAACGATCTGTTGAGTTTCTTCATTCATTTTGTAGTTCTATTGTACATAAAACCCTATGTTCTCCTGAATTTGAGAAATATAATATTGCATTCATAGCAGGAGGTTTTTATAATGTATTAATGGAATGGAGTAAGAGTGGTATGAAAGAAAGTGATGAAGCTATGGCAAAAATGGTGTACGAACGAATTATTATGAAATAAAAATATAATTTATATAATATCATTACTACAAAAATTGATACAACTGCATTTTTTATAAGAAAAATTTCTTTAGCTCTAAATACAAAAAAAAAGATTAGCTACTTAATTTGTAACTAATCTTTCCCATGAATTAGAATCTAAATCAAACTCAAAAGACCTACCTTAGAGTGAATTTAATACATCTAAATCAAATTTCTTCATTTTCAAAAAAGCCTCTGTAACCCGCTTTGTTTTTTCCTTATCTCCAGAATTAAGAAATTCATTCATATTACTCGGTATAATTTGCCAAGACACTCCGAATTGATCTTTTATCCATCCGCATTGTTCGGCTTCAGGTACTGCAGAAAGTTTATCCCAGAAATAATCAATTTCTTTCTGATCTTCACAATTTATAATTATAGAAAATGCCTCGTTAAAATTAAAGTCCGCATCATAGCCATTATCCATTGCAGCAAAATTATAACCTGAAATTTTGAAGAGAGCATAATTTATTTTTGCCTTTTGATTAACCGCTTCTCCTTCTCCATATCTGCTTATAAATTCTACATTTGAATTTTCAAATATCTCAGTATAGTAATTTATTGCTTCTTCAGTTTTGCCACAAACTTCATTTGAAAAAAGCATGCAAGGTGTAATCTTTTGACTTGTTTGCTCATCCTCTACAAACATTAACTGCCATGATAATCCATATTTATCTTGAATCCAGCCGTACCATTTACTAAAAGGATATTCATCTAGTGGCATTAATTCCTGACCACCTTCAGATAAAGCTTTCCATTTTTCATTCACTTCTTCCTTTGAATAACAAGCTACCATAAAAGAAATTGATTGATTAATTTTAAAATATGGGCCTGCACTAATAGACTGAAACTCCTGCCCTGCAAGCTCAAAACTAACAAGTTCTGCATCACCAGATGGGGTATTTTCTAGTATAGTTACATTTAATAATTTTGAATTATCAAATAAACTGATATAAAGCTCAGCAGCCTCCTTTGCTTCTTTGTCATACCATAAATGTGGAACTATTTTTTGCATAATAATCGCCTCCATTACTCATTTTAGTAATTGTATCTATTCTATATTTAAATATTTTCTTCTGTATATCTTTTAAAATTATCCAAAATTGCCTGCCAACCCATTTTTTGCATCTCAATGGAATTTTCATTTTCAGCTTCAAATTCTTCTGTGATTTCCGTTTTATCTTGGCTCCTCACAAAAGTAATACTTACTTTACGTTCATCTCCTAAGGTATAATATATGAAATCGTATACTTTAACTTCATCATAAATTCCACCAAAATCAAATCCAAAACTACCATCTTTAGCTTCCATTCTTGAAATAAATTTACCACCAATTCTTAAATCATTTTCTGCTTTTGTAGTGTGCCAATCTTCCGAGGCATTATTCCACTTTTTTATATGTTCTGGCTCTGTCCAATATGTCCATACTTTTTCTACAGGGGCATTGATGATTGTTTTAATAGTTATTTTTTGCTTATCCATATTAATTTTTCCTCCTTATTTTTATTGCTAACATTATGTATTATTATTTTACCACAATAGAAATAAAGTTTTACAAATTTATATTTCAAAATAATGTGTACTATCAAGATCTTCCATAAGACCAGGTTGTGTCGGATGCCATCCTAGCTGCTTTTGAGTTAGATGACTAGAAGCTGAAATATCCATCATTGCAAAATGAGTGAACCAAGTAAAATGATTATTTGCTTCCTCTAAAGTTTTGCTTACAACCGGTATATTCAGTCTGCGTCCAATCACATTTGCGATTTCCCTAAATGGAACTCCCTCTTCGGCTACTGCATGATACACTCCTGAAGATCCTTTCTCAAGAACAAGCCTAAAAAGATGAGCCGCATCCAGTCTATGGACCGCAGGCCAGAAATTGTTTCCTTCACCTATAAAGGCTGATGCACCCTTTGCGCGAGCAATACCAATTAAATTCGAAACGAAACCGTGATCTCCCTCACCATGAACAGATGGAGGAAGTCGTACAACTGACACTTTCACACCACTTGCTAAGGTTGAAGATGCTGCCTCTTCTGAAGCTATACGAGGATTTGCATTTGGTCCAGAAACCGGCATCGTTTCCTCTGTAACAATGTTACCTTTAGGAAGAATTCCTATAGCAGATGTAATAATCAATTGACGATTAGATCCCGCAAGAACAGAACTTAAAGCCTCTATTACTCTCCTATCTTTTTCACAATTATCTTTAAATTTTGAGAAGTCATGATTAAAACCTGTGTGGATTACAGCATCTGCAGCGACCGCTCCCTTGCGTAGACTTTCTAGGTCTTCAAGATCTCCTTTATGAACCTCGGCGCCTGCAGCTATAAGCGACTTAACCGCCTTCTCTGAACGGGCAAATCCAATTACTTCATGACCATTACTAATTAATTCTTGAACAATAGCAGAGCCGACAAATCCTGTAGCTCCTGTTACGAATACACGCATTAAAATCCCTCTTTTCTTTCATTTTAGCTTTCACATTTCTATTGTTATTTATAGGAGAATGCTTACTAACATCTCCTAAAGAAATGTTTTCTATAATGAATTTATCATATCTGAATTTTAAGCGCATGAATTATTCAATCAAAACATAGCACAATCTTATCATAGAGAAATATTTTAACTGCTTAATCCTTTTAGATACTTTTCTCTAAACTCACTAGGAGTTTCGTTACGGCATTTCTTGAAGTACCTGCTAAAATAATTTCCATCATTAAATCCTGTATCCATTGCAATTTCAATAATGGTTTTGTTAGTACTTAGCAAAAGCTGAGCAGATTTTTGAACACGTATTCTACTTAAAAATTCCATCGGTGAAAAACCAGACACGATTTTGAAAACTCTAGAGAAATGATTAGGGCTTAAGTGTGTAACTTCAGAAAGCTCCGCAAGCGTGATTTTTTCTGCCATATGTGCTTCCATATATGTAATAGCTGGTTTAATTTGCTTCAATCTTCTATACTGCATATCCAATTCTGATTGATCCGGTACTGTCTTTGTATGTCTTCTCAAAAGAGCCGTCAATATCTGATAAGCTAATCCTCTTAGTACAAGTTCATATCCTTCCTTTTTCTCTTGAAACTCTTCAATGATATTCTTCATAATTCCAAGTATAAAATCATCATTTGTGATTTTGTTTTCAAACAATAAGCGACTTTTCAAAAGCGGCTCCGTATACATATTTTGCTGTAAATCAGGCTGATTTCCTAAAAGTAATAAAAGATCAATTTTTAACAAATAATACTCCAAGTCTGAATCTAAAGTCTCTATGGAATGTATTTCATTGGGGTTTACAAGAACAATTGAATCCTGCTCTGCTAAAATTCTTTGTTCCATGCACTGAAGCATCAATGTTCCTTTTTTAATATACATTAACAAAAGCTGCTCGTGCCAATGAGGCGGGAAAACACTTCCACTTCCATTTACTAAACAGTGCCCTACGTAAATCGAAGTTGTTCCTTCACTCCCCAAGGCATATCCATACATATTCTCATCAACTATCAAATTCTTTCCCATCTCTTATCCCTCCAAATACAAGTTTTGTGCCGCATTTTAACTTAATTATATCTAGCAGACAACTTCGAATTTAAAAACCACTAGTTATACTTATATTATTGGGTATACAACTTTAAATTCTTCACAAACGACAGGCATATCTTCTATAAACTCTTGACCAATCTCTTTTAGCTCCATAGAGAAAATTTCAGAATGACATTTTCTCCAAGATGTAAGTGTACGATCAAACTCACCTTCTTTATATGCATGTTCTTCCTTCACTTGGTTGAAAGGTATTGTATATACTTTTATCGTTTCTGTGATACAAACAGCTTCTCCTTTTGTATTTAATATCAAATTATATCCTCCAACTGGTGGCAATGGAGCATTTTCTGCAATATAACAAGGATACGAACTAGCTGTTGCAGTTTTAATCCCCTTTAATACTAATTCAGCCAATAAATCTGGCATGTCAGGTGTATTTCCACCAAATGACCATGCCTCGTAATTTTTAGCATTCTTGTTAATTTTAATATATTCATTCCACATTTGCATTTCAGTCATTTTCTTTCTCCTCTTTATATAATCTCTCTAACAAATTACTATTTGCTTTTTAATGAATTAAGTTATAACTCTATAAATCCAATTTTTCTATAAAGATTAACAGCACCTATATTTTTAGGATGTACATATAAAATTAAATCCTCATATCCTAAATTCAATAATACATTTATGCTCTTTTTCAAAAGACTGCTTGCCATACCTAATTTTAAATATTTCTTTATTGTAAATAATTCTGAAACAAATGGTTTATCTTTATATAAACTGATAAGAATTACAGCAGCAATTTCCCCGTTTTGTTTAATTTGAAATTAAGCTCCAGCAATAAATGTGCCAAATGTACTTTCAACAATGCTACAAATCTCTTTATTCAAATCTTCTAAAGTTTCAACATTGAAGTCTTCTGTATCTTTAAATGCTTCTAACATAGAAACTGATAACCTATTTATATCATCAGAACTTGTCTTATCAAATGTATAAACTTCTTCTAATTTTCGTGGTATAAGTTTGTAAATCATGCCTACTCTTTTACTTATATATGTTATTCCCCTAAATTTTTTCTTATTTTGTAATGTATTAAACTGACATTTTGCAAAATATGCATTAACTAAACTTATATCATACTCGTTTTGTTCAATCAGACAAATTGGAATTTGTCAGCGATAGTTATGCTCATAATCCCATTAAATATAGACGTTTTTCAGCATCCATTTTTTCAATTGCATATCTAAAAGAGACTCTTGGCATAATAGACTGTTTTTCCTTTAAATATTTCTATTACCAATTCTTCGTCAACTTTTGAGAGTGCCTTTAACATCCATCCATACCCTTTACAAACCAAATCATTTTTATCGTTTAATAATCTATCCATAATTTCAAGTGGATAGATATCAGCATAATCATTCTTTAATATAGCAGGTATCAGAATTACCGCAGAAGCACGCCTTACCCAAAAATCTTCATCTTTTGTCCAATTTAAAATTTCACTAAATATCTCTTTGTTCTGAATAAGAAGTTGTCCAAATGCATGTGTGCAGAAATCGTCGCAATCACCCCATCCCCGCACATATTTCTTGAGCCAAGAATAAAATATATCATATGTTTCTATTGTATAATATTTCTGAATTCTATTTGCCCAATCAAATGCCATGACCCCTAATTCCCAGCTACGCTCCTCCAATAAAACTTCGCATATTTTTAGTACCACGTCTATACTTTTATTTGGCACTATTTTATACAATTTAGCAGATAATTTTCGGATATCTCCTGTTTTTACATGGCTACCCGTTGGGATATTGCTTTGTAACGTAGTAATTTCCTGCTTAGCTAATTTCACAATGTCTTCATTCATTATATTCACCATCTTTAGGTGTATATTGACCTGTAATTTCTATCACATTATTATCTGGGTCTGCAACTTGAAAATAATAATATGGCATTACGTTATTAACATATTTAATCTTAGTCACTAAATCGCTAATATTTAGATTTATTATTCTATTGCGCTCTTTTTCTAAATCTTCAACCCAAAAATTTAATACAAACTTATTAGTATTTTTTGCCTCTGCTATAGCAACGAGATTATCAAATTTTTCAACATATTGTCCCTTATGTATTGTTAATTCAGGATTCTGATTATCAAAATAACCGTTCATTATGGATATATTATGTCCCTCAAATTCAAACTGAGCAAAACGCACCATATTCTTTGAAGTCACTTTCATCTCCAGTAATTTTTCATAAAAATTTATTGACTTATTAAAATCTCTAACTATTAAATAAATTGAACCTAAATGCATTTTATTCCTCCATCACATATAAATTATCTTTAATTTCAAACTCCCCTACAAATTACTATTTATCTTTCAGTTAATCATAACATATTTTGTAAATACCATACTGTTCAATTATCAAAGAATACGTTTTATTTACCGCATCAACTCTATTTGTTATTTAAATTATATGAATAATTGGAAGTTTTCTTTATAATGAATAAATACTCTTACACCACTTATACTTGAACCATTAGAATTATGTGCCGATACAAATTGAAATTTATCGTTCTTTCAAATAATATGATGAATATTCCGTCTCACCATGACCAATCAACTTGTTTTCAGTAGGTGAAAAATCTAATTCATTTAAAGCCTTTATTCTTTCGCCTGCAATAGAAAGTGCCTTTGTTGCTATCATATTACATTCAAACAACGGATAAGTTTTATCAATAATCAATTTTAAAATATCTATTATATTGGCTTTTGTTTCATAATCACTTCTCAAATCTAAACGGAGAAGCCCACAATTATTAAAATAATCTTTAGCTTCTCTATGAAATAATTCTATTGTTCCAATTACAGCATTATCTTTTTTATCTATAATAGACCATCTTACAAAACCTTTTCGGTCATACTCGAATTTCCAATAATCAAGAGCCTGCTTCATTCTTTCACGTGTATTATAGTAAAAATCATCTCCGCCACAATTATCGCTATTAAATAAAGGAACTGCTTTTTTATCAGAATATACCTTTAACAAGTCGTCACAATCATCTATAGAGATAAATCTTAAAATGAATCGTTTATTTTTAAATTTAGGACAACTTACATATATACTATCCATATTTATTCTCCTTTTCAAATTACTATTTTTATTACTCAACCTTAAATTGAAGTTTAAACTAAAATGTATATTGCATGAAGTTCTCATTTTTCTTAAAACCATAATCTTTATATAGAAGAATTCCCATATCAGAAGCCGTTATTTGCACTGCTCCGCAATCATAATCTTTCGCTTCATTAACTACCCTATCCAGTAATTCTTTGGCAATGCCTTTTCTCCTATATTCGTTCAACGTATACATACTCGATAAAAGACCAATTTTACCATAAGGATTGCTATAATACGGTGGCTTTTCAACAAAGGACATTCCACTTGTTCCCACTATTTTTCTATCATCTATTGCCAACCATGAAACAAAAGTACCATCCTCTAAATGCTTTATATAATACTCATACAACTGTGGTTTCAAATCTAAATTTGGTACTGCACCTTCTTCCTGCAGCTGGTTAATTCTCATTTCAATAAATACATCTAAATCATCCTGTATTAGTTTTCTAAATACTATTTCCATAACTTTTCCTCTCACTAAAATTACTATTTGTCTTTCATTTAATCCTCATAACATATTTTGTAAATACCATACTGTTCAATTATCAAATTAAGTTACTTTTGAATAATATTATCTAAAACTAATCATAATAATTATAGTTTCTTTAATTATCTACCCTAAAGCTATATAGAGGTGATTATATATGATGAAAAGATTTAATATTACATTTTTTCTTTTTTTGTTTTTTTCATTTAATATTTTTGTTGTTTCTTCCTTAGCTGACTCAAAACCGCTTTCCCAAGGTATCTATACAAATGAACAATTAAATTTATCTCTAAATAAAAGTTATAATATAAAAAACATTTCATCCACTGAATATGTTGTTATACTTATCTCAGACACTAATGAAATCGTTTATGATTCTATTCAATTAGAACCTTTATCAAAAAATTTTTCTTTTCAACCTCCATTTACTAGCTATTTAGTGACTATCATTGGTAAAGGAGAAGTTATTATATCTTAAAATATTACTTAAATCTAAAGGCAGGTGAGAATATTTATGAAAAGGTTCATTTTTGCATTCTTATTTTTTTTATGTTTATTCTTTGCTAATAGCACAATATCTTATGCAGAGATATCCAAAGATGTCAGCCACGGTATATATACAATGAATGCTTTAAATTTATCTCCCGATACTGACTATGTTGTTCAAAATAACTCTTTTAACGAACGTGCTTTGCTGATTATTTATGATTCTAAGCCAAATCTAATTCAACTCATACGATTGACACCTCAATCAAAAAAGCATAATTTAATACCTCTCAAAAATGACTATACAATTATTATACTAGGTAACGGAATCTTAAATTTTTCTGAATAGGCACTTAGTTAGTGTCTCTTCATCACCTTACTACTACACGCTTTATTCATATTGCGGAGATTATATGAATAATGGGAAGTTTTCTTTATAATGAATAAATGTCCTTACACTACTTATACTTGAATCCTTCATTAGAATTATGCATCAATACAAATTAGAATTTGTAAATATCCCAAATTATAATTTTTTATATTTCAAATCCATATTCATACAAAACAAAATCCTCAATTCTTTCTTCATATTTAGTTTGAAAATTAAGTAATGATTCATATGCTCTGAATCTTCGTAAATTTAGAAAATAGCATTACTAAAAAAGCAATAACGCAAATCCATGCAAAAATATCTCCCACTGATGAATATACTGTTTTTACCCCTTCTATGGGAATATAGGATATTAAAACTCTATTATCTGTATTAAAATAATCCATTGAAGAAATAGTATTTCCTAAATAGTCAGTTGATAAAGAATATCCCTCCTGCACTTGCCTAACAATTGAGAATCCATTCTCTATTGCTCTAAATATAGCCATTTTGCTATGTATAGGGTCAATTTCTTTCCAATCTGAACTTGGCAGAAGAAAAATATCTATATTATCCTCACCAGCTTGTCTTATATATTGAGGAAAATCTGCATCTAAGCAAATAGCACTTCCTACTCTTCCATAAGAAGTATCTGCATACTTAATTACTCCA
>Ga0302161_10000135_pt1 | contig 17361 bp, 23 predicted proteins | sample I_Fen_E2_1_FD_193498 | JGI IMG/M metagenome (GOLD analysis project Ga0302161, IMG submission 193498) | Peat permafrost microbial communities from Stordalen Mire near Abisko, Sweden - I_Fen_E2_1 | ecosystem: Environmental > Terrestrial > Soil > Wetlands > Permafrost | place: Sweden: Abisko...
TTATATACATTTTCCGCAGCACCTATTGCTACTTGCAAATCATCCACTGCGCTTTGTGGAACATTTCCGTTTCCAGTTCCTACAGTTTTGCTATTTTTTAAGGCTTTTGTATCATTTATTAGTGACATTAATCCGGTTTTATTAATCACTATTACTGAATTATTAAAATTACCACTGGCCCCTGATAGTGCAGTTATTTGGGCATCTATTTGGATTTGCGTTGCCAATGCATCATTATATACATTTTCGGCAGCACCTATTGCTACTTGCAAATTATCCACTGCACTTTGTGGAACATTTCCATCTCCAGTTCCTACAGTTTTGCTATTTTTTAAAGCTTTTGCATCATTTATTGCTGTCATCAACCCTGCTTTATTAATCACTATTACTGAATTATTAAAATCAGCACAGGCTCCTGATAATATAATTGCTTGAGTATCTATTTGAATTTGTGTTGCTGCTGGATTACTATATACATTTTGAGCTACATCTATAGCTGCCTGCAAATCATCTACTGCACTTTGTGGCACATTTCCATTTGCACTTCCTACTACTTTACTACCTCTTAAGATTTTTGTATTATTTATTGAAGTTTGCAAATCTTCTCTATTAACAACAGCAGTTCCATAAACTTCAAACTCATATAAAGAATAACCCCATTGAGTAGCTCTTTGGATTCCGTACATTTTGACATATCGTCCTTCCATAGGCGTTGGAAACGTCAAATTTTCTGTGCCACCGCTTCCGCTTGCCTGATCATAAGCATCCTGCCAAGTATTCTTATCTTCTGATACTTGTATTTTATATTTTTTCCCATATGCTGCTTCCCAAATTAATTTCACACCTGAAACACTGTATTTTTTCCCAAGATCTACAAGTATCCATTCATCATCCACTCCTTGTTCTGATTCCCATCTCGTATTAGTTTTCCCATCAAAAGCAAGATTTGATTTTTGTGCTCCATTTTCTGATTTAGCCTCTGAGTTTTTATTTAAGGCTATATTAGAAGCATTATTCACTTCTATTATAGTTGATGTCACTGGCGAGGCTACCGAACCATAATAAGCTAAAGCTTTTACAGTTGTTGTATCAAATATAGTAAATGGCCCCATATATTTAATGCCATTGCTAATAGTAGGCTCACTTCCGTCTAAAGTATATCTAATTACTGCATTTGGATATCCTGCTGCAATATTAACTAATTGATCCGATGTATAAATGCCTCCATCAGGTGTAATAAGTGGCTTTTCCAATGTATTTGTAACAGGTGTACCATAAATCTCAAATTCATATAAAGAATATCCATACGTTGTTGTCCTGCTTGTCCCAAACATTCGTACATATCGTCCTGTCTTTGTTACAGAAAAAGTTATGACTTCATCTCCACCATTTCCGCCCACCTTAGTATATACACTATCCCAATGTGTCCCATCAGAGGAAACTTGTATTTCATAATCTTTTCCCGCCGCTGTCTCCCATTTGAGTTCTGCTCCTGTTATTACATACTCAGCTCCTAAATCCGCCTCTATCCATTGAGGGTCCACTCCTTGTTGTGATTCCCATCTGCTCCCCATGTTTCCATCAAAAGCCAAACCGAACTTATTGATTCCTTGGTTAGACGATGCAGAATAACCTTTGTTTTGTGCTATACTTTGAGATGCTGCATTTACGTTTGTTGATTGAACTGTAACCATCCCTGCAATAAAGCTAGTTGTTAAAAATACCCCAATATTTTTCTTCTTCTTACATAACACAACAATTTCCCCCTAAAAATTCTAACAAACACTTTTATTTTATAGAATAACTTGAATTATATTTATATATTCCCATAAAATTCATTGATTGTACAGACATTTCTTTACATATATTTTATAATTATATTAATTTAAGACCTAACTCTCTGAAACGAAAGCCAGAAATAAAACATCTGAAAAATGAACGAAAACCGAATAAAAAAAGAAATAATGTATACTATATAGCAAAATAAAGTTGTGTCAAAAACAGCATAAATTACCTCATTCTTTCTCGCTTCTTTCCTATTTCATTCTTCCTTAAACGCAAAAAGGCTATGCCTTCCAGCAAGATTGCTCCCACTTTCTTTGCATAGTCTCCTATACATTTCTAACACAACTTTATTTTCCGTGACATGACTTTAGCAGTTTTGACACGACTTTATTTTGCTGTGACAGTGACAAGTAATTATACGCTAACAATAAAGTTTAGTTTTTCCCTTTTCCCCCCATCCCTCAGCCCTTGAAAACACTCACTTTTCATTTCCCTTATTTTTCTATTTTTCTCCAAATAATAATAAAGTTTAGTTTTTAACTTTTTCTGTAATTTCTATTTTATATCTTCCAGCAAAAAGTCCATTCAAAAAATCATAATAAAGTTTGGTTTTGTGCAAGTCATATCTTAGAAATCTTGCATTTTTTATTTCCAAATTAGGCTACGCTTTCGGATAATTTTTTCTATTTATTTGTCTATTAGAAGTTCTATTTTTCTTTTCTATTATCTTGTAAAGCTTGATTTTTCAAGGTGTTATAGGGATTGTTCTATTAGGTTTTCTATTTAAGTTTCTGTTAAGAATTCTATTATTTTAAGGCATAATTTCCAGAAATTGAAGTAGAAAATACAAAACGGCTGTGCAGCAATACAAGAAAAATCTTGCATCGACTGCACAGCCGTGACTAAACTTTATTATGTTTAACCAAACTTTATATGTTTTGACTAAACTTTATTGTTAATGGCCAAATTATGGTATCATTATAAATGTTGGTTAATAAAAAGAGATTTTTATACTCTAGCATTGGCATGATAAAAATAAATATTAAATCTAGTAAATAATCAACTTTATTCCAACAAATATAAGAAGGAACATTAAAACTTTCATAGATAACTTATTAACCTATGCGAAATTCCAATTTCATCTAATACTTTCAATGTTTCTTGAATAGAACTATTAGGCTCAAAAGCCACTCCGATAACACCATCCTTCTTGGGTACTAATCGTAAAGTTCTTAGAAGTTTTCCATAGTTCAAAATTTCAATATTAACATTTCCCAAATATACTCCACCACTTTAAAATATTCCCATATAAGATTTAATCGGCCATACTACTGACAAATCTAATGTATCTGATAATAACATAAATATTTCTTTAAAATATTTTGACTGTATAAGTATATGATTAACTTGCTTTGCTACAGATTTCATATTTCACCTATCTATTAATTTCTCAAATTGATTCTGTTCTTATTCAACCACTATATCTGTTTTTAATAGCACAAATTATTTTTACACACATGAAATTAAAATTGTAATTATTATGAATATCATAAATATGTCTATATTTTTTATACTCTTGACAAAACATATAAAACGATTAATGACAGCGGTAAAAGCAAGTCAGGAATTACCATTACTGAATTACCTGGATTAAAGTTTTTGTTTTTTATCATCTCTTTTACATGTACAATTGTTGCCCCTATAAACAAAGGACTTATTATAACTATAGTTGCTAACCAAAACTCACCCTTAAACCATATACATAAAATTCCTGCTATTCCGTATCCTAATTCAGCATATCCTAATTCCTTTTGAAATAAGCTTCCTTTTTCCCATCCTATAAAGTCTGCTATCATATCTGATTTAAATACATGTCCTAAAAAACCTTGAATACCAGTTAAGGTTAATGTTATTGTTAATTGATAAAATAATAAATTTGTGGATATTGCTCCTAATGTTCTCATAGTTGGATTTATTACAGTTGTTATAATTCCAACTATTATTCCTATTAACCAGAATATAAAAAATATCATCATTTACCCCTCCTTACTCCTCAATATTGTTAACAATCTTCCTTAATAATTTAAACAATTCTTGTTTTTCTTCTTCAGTATCAAGTGCATTCAATAATCTTCCATAAACGGTGTATTCAAAATCAATATGTTCTTTTTGAGCAATATGACCTTCTTCTGTAAGTTTGAGTCCATAAGATCTTTTATCTCTTTTGCTAATTATTCTATTTATATAATTACGTTTTTCAAGTCTATCAATAGCATTGGTTAATGTACTTTTAGGTATATCTAAAATGGAAATAATTTCTCCCAAAATTACATCAGGACTTTTGGAAACTATACTGATTATGCTAATTTCAATTGTTGTTAATCCATTAAACCTTGGAAATTGCTCTTCTATTTTACTAAAGTTAGATTTTTTAATCATTAAATGCCAAAGTTCACTAAATTCTTCAATTTGATTTTTATTTGAGTTGTTCATTTTTTCTTTCTCCCTTAATTTTTATTGCATACTATAAATTCTTAAATATAAATACTTTTAATTTCTATCCTATTTATTCACGACCATATTCTTTTTCTTATTTTTTCCTATATTCTCTTTTAATTTTTCAACTGTAAATGGCTTGCCATGTGCTGGGAATATTTGCTTTGCATTCTTTGAAATTATTTTTCTCCAACTCTTATAATATTCATCAATATCACAAACATATATTACACAATACTTTGTTCCAGCAAATTGAAGAAAATTAGCCGCTGCATCACCAACAATGCAATCCCCGTCATCAAATAATATTGAAATAGAATCAATTGTGTGACCAGGTGCTTCTATAATTGTACCACCTATCCCAATGCCAATATCCTCAAAACTCGTTTCTCCTGTAATAATAATATCCTTTTCTTGGACCTTATATGGAGGAAATTTCAAATTTGTTTTTTTATATATAAACTTTTTCAAAGTAATCATTATTTTAATACGCTTTAACGATAATGACATTAAAAGTTTTATACGTTTGTTAATTAATCCGCCTCCATGACTTTGATCATTTTCTCCTTTTAACAATAAATCCTTAGCAAGATACGACATCACTACTTTAATGTCATTATTTTCTTCTAATAATTTTTTTAATAATCCACAATGGTCATCATGATGATGTGTAAGAATAATGTGAGAAATTTCGCAAACTTTAACCCCGACTTCATTTAATCTCTTGCAGAATAATTCCCAATCGTACTCATAACCAGTATCAATCAAAATATATTTTGTTTTATTTTTAATTAAGAAACAATTTGTAACAGAAAGTTTTAGGTTGATTAATTCCATTTTTCTCTCCTTCAAGTATTAAACTTTCAATACTACTTATTAATTTCGGCAGTTACTATAAATGAATTATGATTAACTCTACTCCATTTAACTGAGGCAAATCCACTTTTGAGAAGTAAGTTACTTATTTCTGCTTTTGAATATATTCTATAGTCTCCACTATTACCATATTTCAACATGAAATTAGCAACTTGTCTAAATGGTGCCATCATCCATGGATCTCCGATTATTATATGTCCACTAGATTTAAGCACTCTTGCCATTTCACCTAATACTTTCTCAGGTTCAGGATAATGATGAAATGAGTCTGTGCATATGATAGCATCAAAAGTGTTATTTTTCCAAGGTAGTTGTTCTGAATCTCCAATCTTCAATTCTACCCTGTCATCTAGTTTTTGCTTTGCTATCTTTAACATATTTTCTGATAAATCCACCCCCGAAAGGCTAATGCTCTCATTCTTAGATAATAGTGAAAGTATTATTCCCGTTCCACAGCCTACATCTAAGACCTTTTTAAAGTTAAAATTATTAACCATTTCAATTACATAACTATATAATTTTTTTGCATGATTTCCATTATATGTTGTCTCATAAATCCTTGCTTGATTACTGAAGGTTTGTTTTGATTTTTCTTTATAAATTTCTTTATTATTCATCGTATCATCCTCCTTTTAAATAGTACCGTAATCGTACTATTCCTTAAGCAAACTTTACCAATTAAAAATAAACTTGTCAACTAGTATTTTCCATATTAGCTATAATCTATGATATTAATCATAATTTAGCGTCACTTACTTCTAAATAAACATAAATATTATTTTTAAATTTATGTGTGGATTGAAGCAAAGTCCATATTCTAATTTTTCACCTCAATTCTTCTTATAAAACTTGTTTTTGAATATGGAATTCTATTTTTTAAGGTCTGACTCTTAAGTGAGTATATGTGCGGAATTAAAAAAGGCTGTGCAGGATACAAGAAAAATCTTGCATCGACTGCACAGCCGTGACTAAACTTTATTATGAATGAACAATTATTTGTCTTTTGAAAATGATGACTTGGAGATTGCTATTACTTCTTTGGAAGATTTATAAAATAGACTTGACTTATGTAAAATGTACCCTATAGGATAGACAATATAAAAAAAGTCTATCTTATAGGGTACTTTTATGTATAATAGAATCAATAATATTAGGAGTGAACATAGTTGAGTAATAAATTATTTACAAATGAAGAAGTTGAAAACCTATCTAAAAATATTTATGTAAAAAAAGTTAGTAATAAAGGAATTACATATACAGATGAATTTAAAAGGTTATTTATAGAAGAAAATAATAAAGGAAAGCTTCCTAGAGAGATATTTATAGAATGTCGATTTGATATAGACGTACTCGGAATTCAAAGAATACATTCATCAGGTAAGAGATGGCGCTCCGCATTTCGAAGAAATGGAGTTTCAGAATTACAGGATACCGGAAGACCAAGCGAGAAAGACTTATCACTTGAACAAAAATATGAAAAACTTCAAGCTAAAATAAAACTTTTACAGGCTGAAAATGAACTATAAAAAAAGTTAGAAATGATGGAAAGGAGTGTGAGAAAAAACAAGTAAATTTACTAGCAAGAGAAAAGTTCCTTCTTATTAAATTAGTTATTGAGAAATACAAATTAACAAATATGCTAAGCTATTTCTGCCAACTATCAGGCGTCTCACGTTCGGGATATTATAGCTATTTTTCTTTAAAATCTATAAATGCACGTAATAAGAAAGAAATTGAAGATATTGAAAGTCATAAAAACATACTATCTGCATTTAAATTTAAGAATCGCAAAAAAGGTGCTAGACAAATTAAAATGACTCTAGAAAATGAATTTGATATAAACTATAACTTAAAACGAGTTCGAAGAATCATGAAAAAATATGATATTACTTGTCCTCATAGAAAAGCAAATCCTTATAGGAGAATGATGAAAGCCACAAAAGAGCATACCGTTTTGCCTAATTTATTAAATAGAGAGTTTAAACAAGGAATACCAGGAAAAGTTCTATTGACTGATATTTCATATATATTTTTTAAACATGGTCAAAAGGCTTATTTGTCGACCATTTTAGATTCATCTACAAATGAAGTATTAGCTTATAATGTTTCAAAAAGCCTGAAAATAGATATAGTGACTAATACAATTGATATTCTATTAAAATCAGATAGTTTCACATTACACAAGGATGCATTAATACATTCAGATCAAGGAGTACATTACACTAGCCCTATATTTCAATCAAAACTTAAAGCTAATAATTTAGGACAATCTATGTCTAGGCGTGGTAACTGTTGGGACAACGCCCCGCAGGAATCATTCTTTGGACACCTAAAGGATGAAGTCAATGTAAAAGCATGCGCTACGTTGGAGGAGCTAATTGAAGAAATAGATGAATATATGGATTATTATAATAACTATAGATATCAATGGAACCTAAAAAAGATGACTCCTATGCAATACAGAAATCATCTTCTTAATGTTGCTTAGACTTTTTTCAAACTGTCCTTGACAAAGGGTACATTTTAGAGTTCAATTAGCTTTTTATATCCACAATTCTATTTCTTCTATATTATTAGTTGTTGTAGGTTTAGAGCTAGATGTAGATTTATATACACCTGCTTTTTTATATTCTCCATTTACAACCAATCTTATCTTTTGTAATAACTCTTTTGCTTGTGCATCTTCTTTAAGTTCTTTCTGCAAATCATCAAATGTGAAAATTTCTTTTGTTCTAATAAGATTTTCTAATATCTCTCGTTGTCTTTTACTAAACATTTTATATGTATTTAGTATATTCTTTATGTTTATTTCATTCACAAATCTCACTCCCCTCACATAACTAATTACACAAAAATCGGCAAAATCCTTCTTAAAATACAAAAATAACCCATAAAAAAAGTAAATCCTTAATAATCTTAATATCTAATCATATATGCTACAAGCTTTAAATATTCTAGCTACATCCATTTTTTATTAAATTTTCTTTATAAGTATCACAAAACTCAAAAAAATTACTTAAAAGACCACCATTCGCTTTTTCTATAAACAATTATATTTTGTCATTTCTCTATAATGTTTTTCTGTACTTGGTCTTAAGTTTTTCATTGTGCAGTGTTCTAATATGAATTTTTCGAAACATTCATCAAAAGTTTTGTTACTTCCTTTGGTTTCATGTTTATTTTTCTCAATTATATATACCTCCTCTCACCTATAGATGGGAGTATCTTTTTGAGTATAAAAAAATACACACATCCATAGATATTAAAATCTATTAGATATGTGTATTTAAAATAGTCTATTCTAGGAATTCAGAATGATTCTAAGCTAGTAATTCAGCTTATTTATTCATTCCTTGTTGAACAGCAACAGCAACTGCAACAGTAGCTCCTACCATTGGATTGTTACCCATTCCGATAAGACCCATCATTTCAACGGCGTAATGAATAAATACCTTACTAATGGCTATATTACTAGAATTAGACATTAAAAATTCGATTAGACTGCACACGTTATATTGTAAACAATAGTATACTAATGTAAATTAAATGTCAATATTCCAGTGACAAAATAAAGTTAAAATTCACAACCCTTTTTAGTGATTTGAAATTCTCTATTCGACTTTCCACTACCATCTTTATAAGATGATTCTGTCCAATATTTACTCACCACAATTTTGTGGTCAGTGAAATCTTTGTCTACTCCATCAATTTTCTTTAGTAATACATCATGCCTAATTTCCATCATTTCACAAACTTCTCTACTTGATAGTTTGTTTTCTAATTGTTTATTCATTTAATTCCTCCCTACGATATTTTTATTATGTTATGCCATGAGCATTTTGATATTGGTAAACTTCTCTTTATAAATGTTAAGTTCTTTTTCTAAGTCCTCAATTTTCTTTTCTAACATTCTACGTTCTAGTGGAGATAATGGATTGAACTCTGTACCTTCTAGTTTTAAAATCTCTTCCATGCAATAGGTAGGCTTTTTAAAATTTGGGTTTCTCGTCAAAACTCCATCAGATTCATATCTTTGAATTGTTCTTGTATCAAAAGGCCATCTTTCTGCAAGTTCTTCTCTAGTTATTAGGGTTTTTATAAATTCACTCATATACTTGTCCTCCTCCAATCCCACAGGCTACCTTGAGTTGGCCTATCTAGCTTAATAATCCTTATACTTTCAGCAATGTCTTGTCTGCTAAGTAATGCTTGCTCCATAACTTATTCCTCCTGATCCACTAATGTTTTAATACTTTTATTTCTATAAAATATTTTTATATCTCTTATATTATTATACTACTCTCCGAAAATTAAATATAAGCGTTCATTTCAATACAATGAACAGTATGGAGGCGATAAAATGGTTTGTGATAATTGTACTAAAAACAATAGTATTGAAGTTTGCGGTAGATGTCGTGAGATTACAAAATACGAGCTTGTACAAATGGTTCTTGGATTATATGAAGAACCCAAAGCCATATTATTAGAAAATCAAAGAAATAAAACTGGTTCACGTAGTTCTAAAAAAATGAGTATTGATAATTTAGAACTCTCAATTATGTTTTATTATAATCGTGGAGATAGTTACAGAAAGATTGCGAAATATATAGGTGTATCCGTAGGTACTGTTTATAATGTCATAAATGATAAAAGAAATCATAAATAAAGCAGTAGTTGTAATGAACTATCTACTGCCTTTTATTTATAAAATTTTTATTGTATAAAATCATCAAGATATTTAGATAGAGCCAACCACCTAATAAAATTAGAAGTATCTCGCCTTTGAATTTTTGCTAATTTTTCAATAACTTCTTTTTCATCACTGGTTACTCTAATGTAAATTCTTTGATCCCTATAGGAATCATATTGCTTGTCCTTTTTACCTTCTAAAAATAATCTAATGATCTCTTTTATATCTTCTAACATTTTGACCACTCCCCCACTCTCTTTTAAAAATATATACACCCCAAAAGGGAATTAATAGAAGTACAGTGTACGCTCTCGATACGTCTCTCCTAATTCTTATTGGTATTAATTGTTGGCAATGGTGACAAACCCTTTAGAATATCTTTAATGTGTGCTGCCGGATTAGAATATTTATTAATTTCATTATATAGTCTTAGGTCATCAATTCTGCCTTTATTAAACTCCAGTACAATTCGTAATCTTTCCACTCCAATGTCTCCCTTTTAATTCATTTGTTATATATGTATTCAAATATTTTGGATTTAATTCATAAATTTAAATTTATATTCAAAAATAAAAAATGGCACCTATTATTCTAGGTACCAAATTTGTTTTATATCTTTATTTAATTTATCAGCTATTTCTATAGCTTTCTCTAAAGTAGGTCTGCTAGTTTCTTTTTCCCAATTACAATATGTAGTAATACCTATATCCAAGTATTCTGCAAATTCTTTTTGATTCATTGCATACTCTCTCATTCGGATCTCTTTTAGTTTATTTTTTACCCCCATATCATCACCCTAATAATAATTGTATATTATTTGGTACTTTTGTCAAATATACTAAATGTTTAAATTTATATTTCCCCTTAATATTTATTTTCAAAAAAGATGCAGCCAAACTAATGACTGCATCTTTTTTTATGTTAAATTATGAGGATATTGGGGTAAGGGGTTTTGGGTATCTTTTGTATGTCTATATAATAACATAATACTAAATAGTAATCTATATTATTTAACAATATTTATTCATTATTTTTCGACAAAAGAAAAGCAATAGTTGGATTGATCCTGGCTACTGCTCTTTATTATACTTATTAATAAGTTCTTTTAAATTATCTTCATTATCGTGTGATTCATATAGAAATTTTATTTTACTTCCGACTGTTAAAGCTATCTTTTTCTTTCTTATAATTTCTATAAAATTTAAAGGTTTGTCATTATATCTTGAATCTAATATGATTTTAAAGTCATTTATATTAAAATCTAAAATATACTTTTCTTGTCCTTTACTTAGACTGCTCAAATTATATATTATTTTTCTCATACCATGACCATCGTCCCAAGTTTCTTCCTTACCTGATAATCCACAAACTGAAAATAATATTCCTACTTTACAGGTACCACATACATCCATTATTGTATTAAATTTCCCTACCCAAGTACCAGAAACTGAACCTTTATAATTTTTACATTCGCATAAAAACATATCCGAATCAATTTCCAATACTTTTGGGGTAATTCCATATTTGGCTTCAGCTAACTTGCTCATTCTATTTCTTACTACCACCTGATCTACTTCGCTAGTCCCTGTATGTACATCACCATATACTTCGAATAAATTTGTTTTTATTATCAGAAATGTAACAATATCTTCAAGGGCCTTTTTCTTTTCATCATTCGAACACTCATGTTTAGGTTTCCCATTTGTATCCTCCAAGTGATTTAGCATTTTTTCGTATTCTTCATAAACTGAATCATCCCATCTAAGAAATTCATCTAGTTTTTCACTCGCCTCACTTAATTCAAGCAACATAGCTTCCTGCGTAGTTAATCCCTTACTATTCGACATTTCGTATCACCCTAAAAATTTGAACAGTATCCTCTAATTTATTTAAATCAGAGTCACATTCATCACAAGATAAATCATCTGGTACTGCTGCTAAAGATCTATAAATTTTAATACCATCAAACCTTCTGCAATTATGACAATACACTTCGTAATTTTTCTCCAAATACTTATTATCAACCAAAATCTTTAGAGCCTTGTATGTTTGCTCCATATCAATGCCTACTTCTCTAGTAATAACACCTGGATACACTATTCTATTCAATTTATATTTTTTTAGAAATTCTAGAAGTTCCTTTATTTTATTATTAGTTAATTTCGTCTCTTCTCCCAATCTCTTCTCTACAATTACTAAGGTATTCTGTAACATAATCCATCATCTCCATATCTTTTAAATTATTATGGTATTGAATTAATGAATAATTCTCTGAATGATAAACATGATAAATTGATATTAGTATGCCTTCCGAATCAGATTCCTGCTTCCAATAAAGCTTAAACCATTCCGAATCTGAAGTTTCCTTTATCTCATCAATAAAATCATCTAATAAAATTTTTATCGCTGGTGCTTTATTAAAGTCGTCTTCGTTCTCTTTAATTAGATTCTTTAGACTTCCTAAAATAGGCATTATACATTCTTCATCTGCATTTATATCTAAAACTATTTTGCTCCCACTATTAGTTCTTAGTGATTGAGCATAAATAATAACATCATCTTTATTCTTCTCGATATATTTTTCAACTTGTTTAAAATCAATATTATCTATTGATATTTTTAAATAGTTTTGTATCCACATTTTAATTTCTTTAATTAACTCTTCATAATAATTACTAGAATTTTTATACAATGTCTTTAATGTATCAAATCTTACCTCTACTACATTATATTTTAATGAGAATGTAACTATTACAGGATATTTCATCTCATATTTTCCTGTTTCACTATTGGCTGTTTTGTGAAGATTAAACTTTAATACTATCTTATCTTCATTTATGTAAACTACAGGTTTATTTATTGTATTTGATATGCTTTCATTTTCAAAGTTAGTATTAAGTTTCAATATTCGTCCTGAATCTAATTGACTATTTATTGAAGCTTCTATGTCTCCTGTATAATCAAACATACATGAATATCTATACCCTTTTAATAATTCGAAATATTCCACTTCTTTTAATACATCATCTCTTTGTGCTATTGCAACTGTCAATTTAATTTTAATATCTGGATACGGGCTCAAATCCAACACATTATTCTTCTGATCTTCTTCAGTGTACTTTCTCAAACTTACACTTCCTCTACTTACAAGATTAGTAAGTAATTTTTTCTTTAAATATGTAGGGTATTCATTTATTACTGTATCAAGTATTAATTTTCTATAAACTTCAATATCCATATTATTGTCAATCCCCCAAATTTTTAATCTCTCTTTAATTAATAATACATTTTTTTTTACCAAATTCCTTTTTTTATTTAAAATCTGTGGATACTGTGGATAACTCTCAGCTTGTGGATAACTTTTAAAGCAAAAAATAAAGCTTACATTATTAAACTCCATATTTTCTAAATTATCACACTATATGTTTGGAGTATATTGCGTGTCTGCATGCCTATAAGAAGAATATTTTTTGAATTGATTTCTATCCTTAAAAAGAATATTTAATAAAAAAAATAAGGAGCAAACTTAATTGCTCCTACTTAACTATTATTTACTACTAATGGTATATGAGACCACTTATATCTTTTATATTGCTTGCGACTTCCTGCACAACATTTATATATACTACTACTATAAAATCCATTTTCTTCGCATTCATTGGCCGAATTCCATTTTTTTATAAAATTTCCCTGCAGGTCATATTGATATAATGGTTTACTTCTTCTTTTATTTTCTTTTGGTATTTCTTTAAAACTTGTATCATCTAAATAACAATACATAACATCTGCTACCCCTTCAATTGCTATCCTTTTGTGTTCAAATAACGTGTCGGAGGATATATTTAATTTAATTGCTATATTCTTAGAAGTTATTTTTTCGAAATAACTATCTATTATTATTTGTAGTTCCATTTCACTTAAAATCCCTAATGATATTTTTATCATTTTTATCTTAAGTTCATATTCTTTTATATCTCTTTCCAATAATTTTATTTCATAATTATTTAATATTGATGTTTCTTTTTCTAACTTTAATTTACTTGTTCTTAACTTTTCAGCTAATGAATTAAAATTTTTCAAATCATCTTTGGTTCGTTCAATCATTTCCTCATGATCCATTTATATCACCCCACTAAAATACTTATCTATAATATTAATTTCCTCAACTACTGAATCCTGATTATATCTAGAACTTTCTTTTATAGATTCTAATTTAAACCTTATATATTCTTTTGCCTTTTCCTGGCCCCAATTACTATGCCTTAATTTTTTCAAGGCCTTAAATTCCATTTGTATGACTCTATTGGCATTAACATTAAATATATCCGCAATCTCTATGTAAGTTAATTCTTTATTGGTATCCCACCCATAACGGAGCATTAATATTTCTCTTTCCTTTAAGGTAATATTATATTCCATAGCATTTTCTAGTTCTATTCTTAATTGTTTAATATAAATTTTTTCTTCTACATTTTCAAAACTATAATCTACACCCTCAATAGTGTCCAGAATCTCAACTCCATCATCTATTTTAGTTGGAACATTGAGACTCATTTCATCATTAGTATTTTTTTGAGTTATAAAACGAGATATTTTTTGATATATCCAATAGATAGCATAAGTTGAGAATTTAGCCTTATTTTCATTATTGGAATCGTACTTATTGGCAGCTATTATAAAACCTATAAATCCTTCTTGCTCTAAATCTTCTCTACTTATCGAATTAGTGCCATCAATGAAAAATTTATTTACTATCTTCATAACTAACCCTTTATTGTCCTCTATTAGGCTTTCCAAAGCGTGTTTATTACCTTGTTGGTGTAATAAGACTAAATCCTCATTTGTCATGTTTCTCAACTCCTATATATGTATTGTTTCTTCTATTCCAGTAAAAAAAGAGTTGATTCATCATTATTGACAACATCAACTCTCAATATTATTTATATTTTATCTTATTGGATTCCTCTTACCCAAAAATGCTAGTTCTTGTGATATTTGTTCAATACTCGTGTTATTGTCATTATGAAAATGTTCTACACTGAACAATGGAGCATTATTATTTGTAGTTGTTGAATTAGATGTATTACTAATCCCTGCTGCTCTATTGGCACTTGCGCTAATATTGGCTGTAGTTTTAGCCATGTTATAATCTACACTTGCCTGTAATTGTGCAGTTAAGTCTGAAATATTAGAGCCCATGGAATCTTGTAAGTTAGGAAATTCTAATTCTGTACCTACTTGCATTCCTTTTACTAACATTCTTCCTATTTCATCTCTAAAAATATGCGAAGGTGATTTTATAACAAAGTTATCTTTTACACCTTGGGTAAAACTTTTACACAATCCACCAATCCACCCTGTCATATTATACCATTCGTCTTTTATACCTTGCTTTATTCCAGCAACTATGTTTGTACCTATTTCAAGCATTTTACTAGGCAAATTTGTAAAAGTATCAACTATGCCATTAAATACATTTGTCATTCCTGTAGTCGCTTCTGATAACATGTTGCTTCCCCAGGTCGTAATATTAGTAACACATTGGCTTAAATACGTTAATATTTGCCCTGGTAATTGAGTAAAGAAGTTAACTATTCCCGTAATGGTATTAGATGCCCATGTTGATGCCTCTGTTAGCATACTACTACCCCATGCAGTTATATTAGTAATTACATTAGTTAACCAAGTTTGTATCTTACCCGGCAGTTCTGAAAAGAATGTTCCTATTCCTTCAATCCATAAAGGCACATTTGTAGTTAGATAACTCCATGTGTTAGCGCCCCAGCTCATAATCGAACCTAATGCAGCACCTAACCCATAAGCAATCTTATTAGGCAACTCCATAAACCAAGCACCAACTGAATCTAACCATGCCGGTATACTTTCCGTAAAAAAAATAACTATTGAATTCCAACCATTTTGACATGCAGTTGTAATAGTTGTCCATAAATCACTGAAAAATTGAGGTACTGTACTTGTAAAAAATGTTCCCATAGAATTTATAGCTTCCGGTATAGTTGTTGTAAAGAATGTTACTATTCCACCCCATACAGTGCTTGCTAAAGTTCCAATAGCAGTCCAGGCTCCTATTATTGCATTTCTAAAACCTTCATTTGTATTCCATAAGACAACTATTGCTGCTACTAGTCCAGCTATTAAAGATACTACAATTCCTATTGGACTTGCTTTTTGTGCTGCAGTTAATAACCATTGAGATACTGTTAGAGTTTCATTTGCTAATGCTGCGGCTTCTACTGCTTTTGTATATGCAGTAATTAAAGTATTAATAGCCATTGCTACGGAAAAAGCCTTCATAGCCACACCAATGCCTACTATCCCGGCTGAAATTGTACTTGAATTTTCAAGTATCCAACTAAACCCGTTTATAATAGATGGTAAATTATTAACTACTAATTCAACTATTGACTGTATAAGTCCGCTTATAGATTCTGCTATGCTTGTTATACCTGCCTTTACTTCTTCACTTTGGAAAGCGGTTCTTAGTTGTTCTGCAACACCATTAAAAGACTGCATAGCATCTTGTGCTACTGGTAATAATAGATTACCTATGTCTGCACCTAAACTTTGTACATTTAATTGTGCTATTCTAAGTTGATTTGCTAAGGATCCTGAAGTTTTCGCAAAATCTCCTTGAGCATCTTTACTTACAGACATTAAATAGTTATATCTAAGCATTGCCTGTTCAGATTGTGTCATTTTATCATAAGGTTTTGTTAATCCCTGTGCTAATGCATATGCCTGTAGATTTGCAACACTCATATTAATACCAAGTTGCTTTAATGGTTCTGTTTCTCCTGATATTCCGGACCTAATCTTTTCAAAAGCTTCTTCCGGTTTTAAGTTGTAAAATGATGCAAAATCTCCACTTAATCCTGTCATATTTTCGCTCATATTTAAAACTTCATCACCGGTTAAACCCATACTCTTAAGCATTGCTCCTAAGGTACCAGTCATTTGCTTTGCAGATAATTCGGACATACCAAAACTTGTGTCTGCTGCTTGCGCCCATTCATTTATTTTACTTGCATTATCTCCAAACGTGGTATCTACGACATTTTGTACCTCGCTCAAATTACTTGCTAATTCAATACATTTAACACCTACTCCGGTTGCTGCTGCGGTAATAGCACCTAATCCAACCGTAAAGGCTTTTATTCCTGTACTAGCAATATTACTAAGTTTAGCACCTAGCGACTTTGCTCCATTTTCTGCACCACTAGAATCAACCTGTGTATCGATTATAATTCTTCCATCACTAATTTTTCTCACCTCTATTCATTTTTTGGACATAAAAAAAAGCACCTACAATTAAAATGTAAATGCTTTGAATTTATGTTCTTATAAATATCTTTCTACTGTTTCTTTTATTTCATCTTTATTAATTATTTTGCTTAGATTTGTATTCAGTCCAAAACACCCTAATCCTAGCGTTTTAAATGATAATACTTTTATTTCTCCATCTTGTGATCTATAATTTATAACCATATAATAAG
>Ga0302161_10000139_pt1 | contig 17039 bp, 9 predicted proteins | sample I_Fen_E2_1_FD_193498 | JGI IMG/M metagenome (GOLD analysis project Ga0302161, IMG submission 193498) | Peat permafrost microbial communities from Stordalen Mire near Abisko, Sweden - I_Fen_E2_1 | ecosystem: Environmental > Terrestrial > Soil > Wetlands > Permafrost | place: Sweden: Abisko...
ATATTTACATTTACAATTTGGTCGGGTAGGAGAGGGGCAATATTTTCCGACCACTCGATAAAGCAAAGATTTCCGCTGTATAAGTATTCCTCGGTGCCCATATCCACAGCTTCCTCTATTTTATTAATTCGATAGCAATCGAAATGATAAATGATCCGTCCATCTGCAGCTTCATATTCATTAACAATGGAGAAGGTTGGAGAGTTCACTGCTTCTTTCACTCCCATACTTTCGCAGATGGCTTTGATGAAAGTTGTTTTGCCGGCACCCATACTTCCGTTAAATGCAAAAACGGTTCTGTTGCCAATTAGTTCAATAAATTTTTTTGCAGTTTGGTTTATATTTTCGAGTGATTGAATTTCGAGCGTAATCATAGAATTATTTTTAAACGTAAAAAATCAGTTTTTTGGGTTTTGAAAATTCTCGGAGCACTTCAGTGTAAAAATTTATTTTTTATTTTGAGGGTTGCTTTGTTCGTGTTGCTTTTTCACTTTTAATAGGATGATTCTGATTTTTTGTGCAAAGATAAGCGTTTTTCTCTGCCGTATTTACGGTCATTTGCCCGGACAAAAATAAATATTCGATTCTCAGGGCTTCAATTGGGCTTGAAAATGCTCATAAATTACTGTAGCTCTGTTTTTTCCTACTACTTCATTTAGTTCATCCAGATTGGAGCTTTTAATTCGTTTCACACTCTTGAAGTGTTTTATCAGATCATTTTTTGTTTTTTCTCCAATTCCGGGTATTGTGTCCAGTTCCGAGGCTGTTTGATTTTTGCTTCGCTTGTCGCGATGGAAGGCAATGGCGAAACGGTGTACTTCATCCTGCATGCCGGCAAAGAATTTGAAAAGTTGATCGGTTGGTTTTAGTCCGACAGTTTTTGGAGGGAAGCCTATTAAAATTTCATTCGTTCTATGTTTCGTGTCTTTTGCCAGACCGGCTATTGGAATCTGAAGTTTCAGTTCGTCTACTATAACTTGTCGGATAACTTCCATCTGCCCGATTCCGCCATCGGCGATGATGAGGTCGGGTAGGGGAGTTCCTTCATTTAACATACGACTATAACGTCTGCGAACAACTTCTTTCATGGAGGCATAATCGTCGGGCCCTACTACAGTTTTGATGTTATATTTGCGGTAATCTTTCTTGGAAGGTCTAGCTTTTATATATACCACGCAGGCTGCCACAGCGTCGCTTCCCTGGATGTTTGAGTTGTCGAAGCACTCCATCGTCATTGGAAGTTTATCGAGCTGTAAACGCTCTTTAATGCTATCTAACAGTTGTATGCTTCTTTGATCGGGATTTAGCTTCTCAGCTTGTTTTAGTTTATCAAGCTTAAACTGTTTAACATTCTGTAACGAAAGGTCCAGTAATTTCTTTCTATCACCGCGTTGTGGGATATGAACGGTTACTCCTTTTATGGGATATTCTATTTTGAAAGGGACTATAATTTCTTTGGAGTTACTTTTAAAGCGTTCGCGTAATTCTACGATAGCCATGGCAAGTAAATCTTCTTTTTGTTCGTCGAGGCGTTTTTTGTATTCGATGGTATAGCCCTGCACCACGCATCCTTTGGATATCCGCAAGATGTTAACATATGCAGAGCTTTCATTTTCGTCGTATGCAAAGACATCGGTATTTTCAACAATGGTGTTAGCAATAATCGATTTTGATTTGTAGTTTTCTATCAAATCATATTTTAACTTTACGTTGTGCGCTTCTTCGAATTTATATTCGGCTGCCAATTGTTGCATTTGGTCGTAAAGGAGCTTGCTTATTTCGTTTGCATCTCCCTGAATAATCTGACGAATTTGTTCGATGTTCGATTTATATTCCGCTTCGGTTTCTTTGGCTTCGCACGGACCTTTGCATTTGTGAATATGATATTGGAGACAGACTTTAAATTTTCCTGCCTGAATATTGTCTTTTGTCAGCGGCAGCTTGCAAGTCCGAATAGGGAAGAGGTCGTGAATAATTTCGAGCAGGGAGCTGATGGTATAGTTGGAGCTATACGGTCCGAAATATTGTCCGCCGTTTTTATATACGTTTCTTGTTTTGAAAATGCGTGGAAAAGTTTCGTTGGTGATGCAAATACTCGGGTAGGTTTTTCCATCCTTGAGTAAAACATTGTAGCGAGGTTGGTATTGTTTGATCAGATTGTTTTCCAACAAAAGTGCATCCTCTTCTGTTTCGACAACGATGTATTTTAGCGAGACAATATTTTTCACGAGGACATTTGTTTTGCCTTGTTCATGAATTTTGTTGAAATAGGAGGAGACCCTTTTCTTCAAATTTTTGGCCTTGCCTACATATATTATTTCTTCGCATGCATTAAAATATTGGTAAACCCCCGGCTTATCCGGGAGTGCATTTACCTGTTCTTTTAATGTATTGTTTGGTTTCATACCTGCTGTTTTCTATTGTTTGTTCCACGTGGAACAAGATGCTTTTCTTTGTTTTTTGTTCTTGTTTGTTTCACGTGGATTGTTCCACGTGAAACAAGTGTCCCCATATTATCGGCCGAGAAGAACTAATAAGATGTTTACATCGCTGGGAGAGATGCCCGGAATACGGCTTGCCTGTCCGATTGTTTCGGGATCAATCTTTGTCAGCTTCTGTCGTGCCTCGGTGGAAAGGGACTGAATGGAATTGTAATCGATGCGTCCACGAATGTTTATATGCTCCAGTCTCTGGAGCTTTTCAGCAATCAATCGCTCTCTTTCAATATAGCCTTCGTACTTGAGGAGAACCTCGGTGGCTTCGACGATTTCTTCTTTGCGGGAGCCAATTTCGTCAATCTTTTCTTTGAGAGCGGGGATGGCTTCGGCCAGATCGAGGATGCTCAGCTGTGGACGAAGCACCAAATCGCTTAGTTTGCATCCGTGCTTCAGCTCGGAGGAATCTCGCGAAGCGAGAAAATTATTGATATTTGCCGGTTTGATCGGGTAGTCTTTGATGAAAGAAGTGAGCTCGTTTTGTTTCTCAATCTTGGTTTGTAGCTGATGGAATCGGTTGTTTGTTGCTAATCCGATCTCAAATCCTTTTGACGTGAGACGCACATCTGCGTCGTCCTGACGAAGAAGGAGACGATATTCGGCCCGCGAAGTGAACATCCTATAGGGTTCATCGACACCTTTGGTAACTAAATCGTCGATGAGAACGCCAATGTATGCTTCATTGCGGGCGAGGGTAAATTCGTTTCCGCCGACGCAATTGATGTGTGCATTGATCCCCGCAATGAGACCTTGTCCACCAGCTTCCTCGTATCCGGTGGTTCCGTTTATCTGTCCGGCAAAGAAAAGGTTCTTGATTCTTTTCGTTTCCAGCGTATGTTTAAGCTGGGTGGGGTCGAAGAAATCGTACTCGATGGCGTAGCCCGGACGGAAGAGTTGTGCATTTTCCAATCCGAGGATGGTATGTATGGCTGCAATCTGAACCTGGAGTGGGAGCGAGGACGAAAACCCATTCAAATAGTATTCCTGTGAATCGACTCCTTCGGGTTCCAGGAATAATTGATGCGAAATTTTGTCGGCAAAAGTGACTATTTTGGTCTCGATGCTGGGGCAATAACGCGGTCCGATGCTTTGAATTTGTCCGTTGAAGAGGGGCGAATCTTTCAATCCTTTGCGTAGCTCGTCGTGCGTGATTTGATTGGTGTTGGTGATCCAACAACTTTCTTGCTTCAATTCGCGTTTGGCTTCTTCGAGAAATGAAAATTTATGGAAGTCGGTTTCGCCCTTTTGTTCGGTCATTTTGGAGAAATCGATGCTCCGACCGTCGATTCGGCAGGGGGTTCCGGTCTTCATTCTGTCGGTAGAAAAGCCGATGGATTTGAGTTGTTCGGTAATTCCGAAGGATGCGGGTTCGGAAATCCGGCCTCCGACGAGTTGGTTTTTGCCGAAATGCATGAGTCCACCAAGGAAAGTACCTGCGGTGAGGACTACCGATTTTGCACGGAAATGAATGCCTAGGGCAGATTTTAGTCCGGTAACTTCGCCGTTTTCTATCACTAATTCTTTGACGGTATCTTGCCAAACGAAGAGGTTTGGGGTATTGGTAATGGTTTTTATCCAATGTTGGATGAACTGTTGGCGATCGCTTTGGGAGCGGGGGCTCCACATGGCGGGTCCTTTTGAACGATTGAGCATGCGAAACTGAATGGCGGAACGGTCGGTGACGATTCCCATCTGGCCTCCGAGCGCATCGATTTCGCGTACAATTTGTCCTTTGGCGATTCCGCCTACGGCGGGATTACAACTCATCTGGCCGATTTTGTTCATGTCCATCGTGATGAGGAGAGTTTTTGAACCCATGTTGGCGGCTGCACAGGCGGCTTCGTTTCCGGCATGACCGGCGCCGATAACGATTACATCGTATTTAAAATCCATTATTTGTAATTATCTGGTGTAAATTATCTGTTATTAATTGGTAAAGGAAAGGTTGTTTTTGGCTGAAATTTCCTTGTTCTTTTGTTTTTATTCAACCCGCTTCGGGGTTGTTGGCTTAGCATTTCATCGTTGCCCCCGGTTTCGCTTTGCTTACCGGGGGTTATTCACATTAAACTCCTCCGGAGTTTTGGCTCATCGGTGGGGGTTTGTTTGTCGAAAAAGGCTAACTGTTTCTCTGCGATTTTACCTTTTGTTTGCAAAAGTGCATCTATAACACGGAGTAAATGCCTAATGTTTTGGGTTGCAAAGTTATAAAATTGTAAGGACTTCTGCGTTATTGAGTCCGAAGAAAGTGGGGAATGGACTTGTTGGTTTTGGAATGTTGGGCTTGAAAAATGAATATTCGGGCTTCAGGTCCGGAGGTTTTGGTGCCCGAAAAGGGATGACGAATGCTGATTGGCCTGAATTTTTTGTCTGAAAAATAGTGGTGCGTGGTTAGTCTGAAGTTGTGCGCGCTGTGTTTGAAGTTGTGCATGCTAACTATGAAGTGATGTATGCCTACTTTGAAGTGGTGCGTACTAACTATGAAGTGATGTGTGTCTACTTTGAAGTGGTGCGCGCTAACTATGAAGTGATGCGTGCCTACTTTGAAGTGATGCGTGCTAATTATGAAGTGATGTATGTCTACTTTGAAATGGTGCATGCTAATTATGAAGTGATGTATGCCTACTTTGAAATGGTGCATGCTAATTATGAAGTGGTGTGTGCCTACTTTGAAGTGATGCGTACTAACTATGAAGTGATGTATGCTTACTATGTTAATGGTAGTGGCTACTTTGTTAATTCGAGTGCTAATTCTGAATCTGTTTTAAGATTATGTGTTAATGTATATGCCTACTTTATTGATTGCTGTGCTATATTTGAGTGTGTTTTAACTTGCTTTGTTAAAATATCTGCCTATTTTGTAAATGTAACTACAATATTTGAAAATGTTTTTAACTTTTTCTGCTTTTGTGCGTGCTTAGTTTGAAAGTGTGAGTGGTTTGTGTAAGGTGTAACGGTGTAGGGGTGTAATTGTGTAGGGTGGAAGGTTTTGGGAGAAGGTTTTAGGTGTAATGGTGTAAGGTTTAATTGTGTGGGTTGGTGAAGGGGGATTATTCAAATTTTGGATTAATGTATTTGCGTTGATTTGTTGAATTTGTGTTTTTTGCGTTCAAAAAAGGAGTACTGGCAACGTAAACAGGTCGCTCCTCCGGAGCTTAGGGTGTTTTTAATTGTGATTTGTTACAAACAGAGTGCTCCTACGGAGCTAATCTTTCATTTCGAAAAAAATACACTCTAAGATATACATAATCAACAAAAGCTCCTAGGAGCTTTTGTTATCCTAAATTATGGGTATTTAGCAAACGGTAATCACCTATACAGCTTATATTCTTTATTTTATAGAACATGTAAGAGCATACAAGGCACAAACATAACTCCAGAGGAGTGTTCTGTTTGTAGAATAAACCCATAATAAATCAATTAGCTCCGGAGGAGCGACCTGTATCGAATGTATGCAAACAAGTGACACAAATTCTCGCAAACAAGACCTATCAAACAAAATATCCTTTTTGATTTGAAAATAATGTATTTGCGTTGATTTGTGGGATTTGTGTTGTTTGCGTTCAAAAGAAGCGCATTGAAAGTGCAAACAGGTCGCTCCTCCGGAGCTTAGGGGACTTGGAATCTACATTTTCTACAAACAGAATGCTCCTACGGAGCTGGAGCATTGATTATGGGAACGAAAAGGACGTGAATGATGCCAATTTATTCAAAATGATTATGGGCAAAAGATCTTAAAAAAAATCTAACTATATGATTGGGATTATTGAACGTGTATAATCCTTTTTCAACCACGAATGACACAAATTTTCACGAATGATTGGTTGGCACAGTTGGTTGTAAAGAGAAGGAGTATTCGTGGAAATTTGTGTCATTCGTGGTTCTTAATCTTTCATTCATTGTAACTATCTTTCATTAATAATTCAACAAAATTTGCGTTGATTTGTGTTTTTTGTGTTTTTTGCGTTCTAAAGAAGCGCATTGAGAGCGTAAACAGGTCGCTCCTCCGGAGCTTGGGGCTTATTGTTCGTTTATGTTTTCTACAAACAGAATGCTCCTCCGGAGCTTAATGATTGATTAGGGGAACGCAAATGACGCCAATTTTCGCAAATAAGACTTCTGATCTTATTCAAAATGATTGTCGGTAAAAGATTTTAAAAGATATCTAACTCTATGATTGGAATTATTGAACGTATGTAATTCTTTTTCAACCACGAATTACACAAATTTGCACGAATGATTGGTTGACACAGGGTGGTAGCAAAGAGAGTATTTGTGGAAATTCGTGTCATTCCTAGTTCTTCATTTTTCATTCAATAAAATTTGCGTTGATTTGTGGGTTTTGTGTTTTTTGCGTTCAAAAAGGTAGTGTTGGGAACGTATACAGATCGCTCCTCCGTAGCTGATTATGTTCTCTAAAATCAGTGTGTTCAGTGTGCCTAATTGATCGACATTGATTTTGGATTAATGAATTTGCGTTGATTTGTGGAATTTGTGTGTTTTGCGTTCTAAAAAGAGCGATCAAAGGAGGCAATAAAAAACCACGCGAACGGTGTTGGCGTGGTTTGGTGTGCTGGGGAGCGATGTGTTTTAGCTATGTCTATAAGTGAATTTTAAACCGGATATTGACCGATACTGAACGCTAGAGGCTCCGAAGACGGATTTGATGTAGTTTTTTACATCAGAGGCAACGTCTACAAGCCCTGTGGTGGGTTTGTCCATGAGCTCATCGCGTTCGTTGCGAGTATTGTTTTCGAGGATTTCGGAATCGATAACTGCTTTATTCTTAAGCGCCAGTTCGATTTGATAGGCGTCTAATGGTTCTACTTTTAATTCGGGCTCGTTGGGTTTATAATCGGATGTCTTTTTGAGAAGACTGACGAGTTTCTGAAAATTATCAACCTGATCGTCGTAGCCGAGTTGGCTGGCGGAGTGGGTTTCTTCAGGTGTCTGACCTTCGGCGGCGAGTTTTTCCTTGGATTTGAGGGGAGTGGCTCTTTCGCCTTTAATTTTACGAACCAGGCTTTTGACGGATTCGTCGGTTTGCTCGCTGGTTGTGCTGGCAATTACTGCATTCTGGATGCGTGTGGCCAGCGCACCGAGTGGTGCAAAAGCGACTTTTCGTTCATTGCGTGCGTTTGTAAGTTCGGGGTAGATGTCGTTAAGCGCTTTTTGAGATGCCTGAATTACGGCGAGTTGACTACTGAGTGCTGTAACTTTTAGCAGCGGATTGGCGGGGTTGTAGCTTGTTCCAAGTCCGGTTGCATGCGAAACGAGTTTGTCGAAGTTGGTAATATTAGGAATAGTACCAGTTCCATTAGATTTAATCATGATTTTCATTTTTGAATTAGTATTTTTTTTGGTTGCTCTGTGTCAACACTGTATTCAACTATTAAAGGTCTAGTTGTTTATGTGGTTAATTAACACGGAGCAAAAATAGAAAATGTTTTTTTTATTTGCAATAGGTATTCCTTGTGTTTTAAAGAAATTTAAGTATTCAATGTTTTGGTCTATAGTGGTTTGATTAGCTCTGAACGACTAAAAAATGTGTTACAGGCTATTTAGACTAATTGTGGTAATAAATACGTTATTTTACGTATTAATGTTATTTAACTTGAGAAACTGATTTAATTGGGTAAACTGATGAAGGACGGGTGAGTAAAAAGGAGAGTTTTTGGAGGGAGAGGGAAAAGTCCGGCTAGGTTGTAGCCGGACTTTTTTGTTGGGGGTGGGAAGATGATGAGTGTAGGAGGAATAAAGATTCTTTTGAAAAATAACATTGTGTGACGTATAGTCTTTGATTTATAGTCGACAAATTTGGATATTTACACCGTGAAAATAAAAAAGCTAATGTGTTTGTTGTAAATTTAGAAGTTAATGTGTAGTTTTGTGAAATTAAATAATTTGAATCAAAACTCAACTCCGAATGCTAAGCTATTATTTTGGTGATACATTAGATAATTTTTTCCGAAAAAATACGGAAGAAATAATTGGTGCAATCACTCTTTCAAATCAGTTTGATTCAAATGCGAATCAGAATAAATCGTGGAAGCAACAAATTGAAATTTTGAAAAAGTCACTTGTTGGGTTAGATGGAATGATTTATTTTGAGTTCTCAATTCCTCGAATGGGTAAGCGTGTTGATTGTATTTTGATTATTCAAAGTATTGTTTTTGTGATCGAATTCAAGGTTGGCGAAAAAGAATATCTGAGTGCAAACTATGATCAGGTTTGGGATTATGCTCTTGATTTAAAAAATTTCCATAAACCAAGTCACAGCGCAGTTTTGGTTCCAATTCTTTTAGCTACTGAAGCGAGTGATCAAGCTATTCAAATTATTGAAACGTCACATGAAGATCAATTAATAAAGCCACTAAAAGCAAATAAAATAAATTTTAGTGAGGTCGTTAAATACTGCCTTCAAAATCTAACAACTGATTTAGATATTGATGGTGATGAATATATAAAGGGTAGTTATTCTCCAACTCCGACAATAATTGAAGCAGCCGTTTCGATGTATAAAAATCACTCAGTTGATGAAATAACAAGGAGGGATGCTGACGCTAAAAATTTGACAGATACTACTAATTCTGTTTCTAAAATAATTGAATATGCGCAAGCGGAAAATAAGAAAGTTATTTGTTTTGTAACTGGCGTTCCGGGTGCTGGAAAAACGCTTGTTGGATTGAATATTGCCACTAAACATTTAGATAAAGAACAAGCTACAACAAGTGTTTTTCTATCTGGTAATGGTCCACTCGTTGCTATTCTTCAAGAAGCCTTGACAAGAGACAAAGTTCAGCAAGAAAAAGAAAAAGGAAATAAAATCACAAAGAGTTCTGCTCGTGAGGGGGTGAAAGCTTTTATTCAAATTATTCATCATTATAGAGATGCATATTTGATTGACCCTAATGCGCCTTATGACCATGTTGCTATATTTGACGAAGCTCAACGTGCGTGGAATAAAGAACAGACAATCAATTTTATGCGCCGGAAAAAGAATCAACCTGATTTCAAGTATTCTGAGCCTGAGTATTTGATTTCTTGTCTTGACAGACATAAAGATTGGGCTGTTATTGTTTGTCTAGTTGGTGGAGGCCAGGAAATAAATACAGGAGAAGCCGGTATTTCCGAATGGCTTTATGCAATTAAAAATTCTTTTCCTAATTGGGAGGTTTGTATATCACCGAATTTAACGGATAGTGAATATAATGCAGTAGATGCAATTGCAGAAGTAGAAAGCACATGTGTGGCAAAATATGATTCAAATTTACATTTATCAGTTTCGATGCGTTCCTATCGTGCTGAGAATGTATCGCTTTTTATAAAACAAATTTTGGATATAAACATAGATGGGGCGAAAGAAACGCTTTCGAATATATCAAATAATTATCCAATTGTACTTACTAGAAATGTTGAAACAGCGAAGAAATGGCTGCGAGAAAAGGCGAGAGGTTCAGAAAGATATGGAATTATAGTCTCGTCACAGGCTTATCGCTTAAAACCACTAGCGATGGATGTTCGCGTAGAGACAGATCCGGTACATTGGTTTTTGGGCGAAAAAGATGATGTTCGTTCGTCCTATTATTTGGAAGATGTGGCAACCGAATTTCAAGTTCAAGGATTGGAGTTGGACTGGGCATGTGTAACTTGGGATGGTGACTTTAGATATTCAGACGAAGGCTGGAAAACATATTCGTTTGTAGGAAATAAATGGCAGAATATCAATAAAGAGGAACGGAAACTGTATTTAAAAAATGCTTATAGGGTTTTATTGACGCGTGCTCGACAAGGTATGGTGATTGTTGTGCCAGAAGGAAATGAAGAGGATCATACCCGAAAGTCAGAATTTTATGACAGTACTTTTAATTACTTGCAAAATATTGGTTTGCAAGTTATCTAATAAGATTATTTGAAAATGAAGAATCACAGAATTTTTGAAACAATTGCTGATATAAGTTATATGGCAGGTTATAACAATCATTATTCTGGTAATTCCCGTTTTGATGTTAGAAGGTATATTTCTTGGGCAAAGGAATTTGAGAAAATTCATGCTAATACAAATTGGGATGAGAGCGACTACATGTTAGCTGTGGAGGTATTTACAAATGAAAAGATAGAGAAATCATTGGATACATTTGATTAAATAGGGTCTTCAGAAAAACTATAATATTATTGGTATACAATAGAACAATGTTATATTTTAAAATTTATGTGAAAGCTTTTTGAATATAAATGTTCGTTTTCATTGCACTAATTTTTTTATTTTTCAATGTGAATTGAAAATCGGTGTATCTAATAACCGCCGGTAAAAGCTGCAGACAAACATAGTAGGAAAACAAGAACCCTGAATAGGGTTAAACAACAATATATTGTCTTAATATTCAACCCACTTCGGGGTTGTAGATGTAGGGTCATTCGTACCCCCAGTTGCGCTTCGCTTACTGGGGGTTATGTATATTTAGCCACTCCGTGGCAAAGAACTCATTCTAGTATTTTCCAAATACATATACAATCATTTTTCAAAATAGAAGGGCTATGAATAGTAAAAAAATAGTTAGCTTACTCTGTTGTATTGTACCTTAACCTTTTATTTCGAATTCCGGTTTTTTAGTCAGTCCTCCCGCTGTTGTGATGTGTTTGGATGAATGGTTGTGCGAAAAAGTGCAGTAAAAACAGTTTTATCTTGCATTTACCCTGAAATTTCGTCCGAAAGGGGTGTTATTCCAAAAATTCAAAAAAATTTTTCTCTCTCTTCGAGAGAGAGAACGAGAGTAAGAAAACCCCGGGCGGGCGGCTCTCTGCTGTTTGTTTGGAGAAAATAGGCTTTCCCGTGGTGAATGATAGGTTCGGGTGAAAATGGGTCTGAAAAACGGCTTATTTTGGGCGCTAATGAAAAGCCAATCTCCCGTTTGTATTCCAAGGAAGGTGTTTCGGAGGTTTTGAGTAATGCGGGTTTTCAGTTTTCGGCTGTTTTTTATCTGCATCGATTGGGTGGAATATTGATTTGGCAGTGAACAAAAGGGGGATTTTGAAGTTATAATCACAACTGATATAAACCAATTGGGATAAAATCTGAGATAATGAATACTTGTACTGAAAATTTGGAAAATGACCATGTGTATGTTCTGAGACTGACGGATGTAATGGAAAAAATGGTTGTGGGGCTTGCTACCGATTTGTCGGATATGGAACTGGTGGTAAAACTGATTCAACAATATGCCGACGGGTTTCATCATGCCAAGGAGGAAAATCTGCTTTTTCCGTTGTTGGTGAAAAAAGGTTTTTCGGAGCAGGAAGGTCCGGTGGGAGTGATGTTGCAGGAACATGCCGAAGGGCGAAACTTTGTGAAAGCAATGGTGAGTGATATGGACAGGTACCGGACGGGTGATGATACAGTATTGCCTGATATATATCGGAGTATGCAGGGCTATATCGACTTGCTTCGGGCTCATATAGGAAAAGAAAACAATGTGCTTTTCCGTATGGCGGACAAGGTGCTGAGTGCTGCCGAACAGGAAGAGCTGTTTAAGAAATTTACAGAAATGGAAGCGACTCCTTACGGACAGGGAAAAATTCAGGGATTTATTACGGATATTGAGGGACTGGAAGTGGTTTACGGGTCTTAAAAAACACTAAGTCACTAAGGGCTCAGAGTTACTCTAAAATGTATTTTCCGCCCCAAGCCCCTAAAGATGTTCATATCACTATATATGGTGTTATTGAACCCCTTCAGTGTTCTGTCGTGTTTGCATGTTTACCCACGGGTGTTAAAACACTAAGTCAACAAGGTCACAGAGTTACACTAAGTTTCAAATTCCTGATATTCTTTGTTGCGAAAAAACAGATTATGTCAAGTTTTTAGTGATTCTTTATGCGCTTAGTGCCTTAGTGGTCGCTCTTATTTATTTGACTTTTAATTTAATAATATTTTATTTGAGATAAACTCAGATACATTGAATCATTTTTAAACAGAATATATTTATGGATGCATATGAATCGAATCGTCGGGATTTTTTGAAAAAGCTGGGTCTGATAGCGGGTGCCACGGCTATTACGGCTACGGGTCTGGCTGAGGTTACAGAACTGATTACCGATAAGAAAGATAAATACAAATTGACTCCCGAACAAAGTAAGTTTATGGCCATGTATGAAAAATGGCTGGATGAGTTTCACGGGATGGCAAAGTTTCAGAAAAAGGATCCGGATCATCTGGAAAATAACAAAAAGCTGGTGGCCCTGTCGGACGAAGCGGCAAAATGGCAAAAGGAACTTATTGAACACATGAAGGATGAGAACTTTGCGCGTCATTTTATGATTATGACGGAAAAGGTAACGGCTACGATATAAGATTACTACTCACTACCCCTCTGTTTTTGTTATTATTTGATTTTCAATTCGACTAGTCGAATTGAAAATCAAATGTCCGATCATCTGTTCCCATTATCCCCCAGGTACGCTTCGCTTACCGGGGGTTATTGGCTACGCCGATTTTCAATTCACATTTAGCCACTCCGTGGCAAAGAACTCATTCTATTATATTCCAAAGAACTCGTACTATTATTTAGTGAAATATAAGAGTGCTGAGTAGTTACGATATAGAATTGTTTTTTACCGGCTGCGATTTGTTTTTGCGTAGTGATAGAAATTAAAAGCCCTGTTTCGAAACTTCGAAACAGGGCTTTTTTAGATAGAAATTCCGACGGAATCTTTTTTATTTGATATCACCTTCGGCGATAAGATATTCGGCTATCTGAACGGCATTGAGGGCGGCGCCTTTTTTGATTTGGTCGCTGACGCACCAGAATGTAAGTCCGTTGGGGTTCGAAATATCTTTGCGCAGACGTCCTACGTGAACGGGATCTTTGCCCGAAAGGAACAAGGGCATCGGGTATTTCTTTTCGGCCGGATTGTCGATCATCACGATTCCAGGAGCTGTTTCGAATGCAGCACGCGCTTCTTCGACACTGATAGGTCTTTCGGTTTCCAACCATACACTTTCGGAGTGAGCACGCAGGGCAGGTACACGCACACACATAGCACTTACTTCGACATCGGAGTGCATAATTTTGCGGGTTTCGTTGTACATTTTCATTTCTTCCTTGGTGTATCCGTTATCGGTAAATACATCCACTTGCGGAATCACGTTATAAGCCAACTGATAAGCAAATTTATTGACAGTAACAGGTTCTCCGGCAATAACTTGTTTATATTGCAATTCAAGTTCGTCCATAGCTGCTGCACCTGCACCCGAAGCGGCCTGATAAGTGGATACGTGTACGCGTTTGATGTGCGAAAGGTTTTCCAATGCCTGCAATGCAACTACCATTTGAATGGTGGTACAGTTTGGGTTGGCAATAATACCACGCGGACGGGCTTTGGCATCATCGGCATTTACTTCGGGTACTACCAACGGAATATCGGTATCCATGCGGAAAGCTGATGAGTTATCGATCATTACGGCTCCGAATTTGGTAATATCTTCGGCATATTCTTTTGAAATACCTGCTCCGGCAGATGTAAATACTAAATCAAAGTGTTTAAAGTCGTCGCCGTGTTTAAGCTCTTTGACGGTGATTTTTTCACCTTTGAACTCATAAACACTACCCGCACTGCGCGACGAACCAAAAAGGCCCAGCACTGTCAATGGGAAATTGCGCTCAGCGAGCACACGCAAGAATTCTTGCCCAACGGCACCACTGGCGCCTACAATTGCTACTCTCATTGTTTTTTAATTTATATTGAAAATTGTAATACATTGTTGTTCGGTAAAAAACAGTAGATTCTTCACTTCGTTCAGAATGACAGATTATTACATTATTTTTGTTAGTGTTTGGGTAGGTTGGCGGCTTCGTCGCCAACCTACCCAAACACTAAATATAAAACATTGATTGTCATTTCGAACGAAGTGAGAAATCTCTTACTGAAACTTGATATATCAGTTTACCGGACAATATTGATTGTAATATAGAGAACCTCAATAAATCGTTATTTTTTTGAGGATTTATATTGTTTTCTAAAATAATTTATATATTTGCATTTTTATTTTTTAAACAGATAAGGATGAAATGATTAAATATAGCTATTAGCTAAAAACACCTTAACCTTAAATCGACAAGAGGCTCATTTCATGCTTTTCGGCACTCAACGAGAGAATTTTCAATAGTAGTATCAAATAAATTCATGCCTTTGGCATTTCTCTTTCAGAAAAAATAATTTCGCAAAAGTAATTCATTTTAATAGAATTATCACGCATTATGAAGAATTTAAGCCTCTTTTTCGTGTTTTTTGTGCCTCTTTTTTGTTTTGGTCAGGTGAATGAAAGTTTTTTGGATGGAAACTTTATAAATAACCCGATTTGGAGCGGCACCACATCCAATTTCAAAGTGAATAGCTCTCTTCAGCTACAATCTAACGCTGCCGGAGCTTCCACCTCCTTCCTTTTTACTCCTTCGGAAGCCATTGATGATGCCAGTTGGGAATGCTGGGTAAAAATTACCTACTCTACTTCGGCTACGAATTATGCCTGTATGTATCTGGTTTCCGACAGAGACGATGTCAGTTCCGATTGTAACGGATATTATGTGCAGATAGGTGGGACAGCTGATGAAGTGTCGTTGTTTGTGCAGGAGGGTACAAAGAAAACTAAAATTATTGACGGAACGGATAAGCGGACGGATGGAAATCCCGTGGAGTTGCGAGTTAAAGTGACACGAGATGCTGATGGAAATTTCAAATTATACAGTAAACTAGCTTCGGAATCAGATTATGTATTGGAAGGAACAACACAAAACAAGTTGATAACGAGCAGCTCCTATTTTGGGTTGATGTTTGTAAATACGGCAAGTACGGGTTCGAATTATTATTTTGATGATATAGTGGTCAGCGGCACAAAAGTGCAGGACAAGGAAGCACCAGTTTGGACTGGGTTAAGTATTGAACAACCGAATAAGTTGAAGCTAAGTTTTTCGGAGGCAATGGATTTTAGTAATGCTGCGTTTAACGTTAATCAGAACCTTGGCAACCCCACTTCGCAAAGTATTTCAAATGATAAAATGTCTGTAGTTCTGAATTTTGGATCTGACTTTGAAAAGGGGAAGCTTTATAAACTAACCACAAGTGGATTGAAAGATTTAGCGGGAAATGCGTTGGTGAAAACCGATAGTATCATTGGCATTATTGAAGCGAAGGAAGTTGGTGATTTGATTTTAAACGAGGTGATGTTTGAGAACCCGGCAAATTCGCTGGAGTATATCGAGATTTACAATAAGTCAGGTAAACTGTTGGATGTTTCGAATATGATTCTCACCACAAGGAAAACAGACGGAACATTGAATACGGGAGTGAAGATACCATCCAATACGCTGATGCCAGTGCATAGTTATCTTGCTGTCTGTGCTAACGCCGATTTAGTAAGGGATTATCATCACAGTCCGGAAGGGAGTACCATTTTGACTACGAGCAGTTGGTATTCACTCAATAATACGGGTTCTACGCTAGTTCTGACCAATGCAGCCAAAGATACTATTTACGATGAGTTGACTTACAATACCAACTGGCACAACAGTTGGGTAAAGGATGCCAAAGGCATATCGCTGGAAAGAACCAGTCCTGACTTGCCAACTCAAAGTCAGGCTTCGTGGCATTCGTGCCTTTCATCCGGTACAAATTACGGGACTCCTGGTTTTGAAAATTCTTTTTATGAAGACAAGGAAGCACCAGTCTGGACAAGTCTGAGTATTGAACAACCGAATAAGCTGAAACTAAGTTTTTCGGAGGCGATGGATTTTGGTTCTGCTGCGTTTAACGTTAATCAGGGAATGGGCAGTCCCACTTCGCAAACCGTTTCGGATGATAAAAAGTCTGTAGTTCTGAATTTTGGAGTTGACTTTGAAAAAGGTAAATCGTATAAACTAACCTCAAGCGGATTGAAAGATTTAGCGGGAAATGCATTGGTGAAAACCGATAGCATTATTGGCATTATTGAATCAAAGTCAGTCGGTGATTTGATTTTAAACGAGGTGATGTTTGAGAATCCGGCAAATTCGCTGGAGTATATTGAGATTTATAACAAGTCCGGAAAACTGCTGGATGTATCAAATCTGACTTTTACCACAAGGAAAACAGACGGAACATTGAATACGGGAGTGAAAATACCATCTAATACCCTGATGTCAGCGCATAGTTATTTAGCTGTTTGTGCAAAAGCCGATTCGGTGCGAAATTATCATCACAGTCCGGAAGGGAGTACCATTTTGACTACCAGCAGTTGGTATTCACTCAATAATACGGGTTCTACGCTAGTTCTGACCAATGCAGCCAAAGATACTATTTACGATGAGTTGACTTACAATACCAACTGGCACAACAGTTGGGTAAAAGAAGCTAAAGGAATATCATTAGAAAAAACCAGTCCTGATTTGCCAACTCAAAGTCAGGCTTCGTGGCATTCGTGCCTTTCATCCGGTACAAATTACGGGACTCCTGGTTTTGAAAATTCTTTTTATGAAGACAAGGAAGCACCAGTCTGGACAAGTCTGAGTATTG
>Ga0302161_10000146_pt1 | contig 16750 bp, 11 predicted proteins | sample I_Fen_E2_1_FD_193498 | JGI IMG/M metagenome (GOLD analysis project Ga0302161, IMG submission 193498) | Peat permafrost microbial communities from Stordalen Mire near Abisko, Sweden - I_Fen_E2_1 | ecosystem: Environmental > Terrestrial > Soil > Wetlands > Permafrost | place: Sweden: Abisko...
GGTGTTTCCTTATTAATGAATTGTTTTCCGGTCAGTCCGGCAGCATGAATTCCTACCCATCCTTTACCCCGCGAGATAAAATGCTGCAATACGCGTTGCTCCTTCTGAGTCATTTCAAAATAAGCGAGATGCAGTTGGACAACAACCTTGTAGTTGAGAAGGTTTTCATCAGTGATAATAGAAGCGTCGCGGGTAAAATCAACTGTGAACCCATTTTCAGAACCTATCTTCTTAAATATGGCTTGGGATGATTTTATCATGGCTCCGTGATCGGGATCAGGTGAAGCGACAACCAGTACTTTGAATGGCTGATTCTGAGCTTCAGACCTGGTTGAAATAGTTAAAAACAGTAATTGCAGCAGAAAATATTTTACCGCCGCCATCAATTTGTAATTCATAAGATTGTGTGACTAAATTATTTTAATTCCTTTTCAAGTGCTTTTACATTCCAGCCATCAACCTTAAGCAGAGGTTTTTCTCCATCAAGGTTTTTAAGGTCGTATGCAACCTGTAAAACTCTTGTCTCCTTTGGAAGCAGGGAGATATAATTATCTTCCCAGAATACCGGTAGTACAGGTTCTTTTGAAGTAAGTTTCAGTATCTTAGGATTAACTGCAAAAGCGAGTCCTGTGCCCTGATTTTCGATTGTTACTGTCAGAGTGCATTTGTCTCCTGTCTGCTTAATGGCAGAAGCGGTTACATTTAGAGTGGCTGCCGCAAGCTTGTTCAGATCAGTAAAATCAGCTTTTTCATCGCCGTTTGAGCTCAACCAGTAAAAATTTGATGAGACTTCCTTACCAGCGGCGTCATCCAATTCCAGTTTCAGGAAATAAACTTTTGTTATATTTTTTGGTGTTTCAATAGTAAATATCTTCTCGCTCCCATCCGCACCGACTTTGGTATCAATCGATTTTGAAAAGACTTCCTTCATGTTAAAATCATAGATTTTAATTTTTGCCTTTAACCCGCTGAAATCTTTATAGAAGCAATTCACGATTTTAATTGATTGGTCGTCATAACAATACTGGATATGAAGAGGTTCGCAGGCGTTTTTTGCTCCATAGAAAGCTCCGTTTGGCATAAAATAATAATCGTAGAGCTGCCAGTACATTTTTGGCCATGCTGAATTATACATCCAGTAAATGATCCCGCTCGATTTATATTTGTTTCCAGCAAATGCTTCAAACATAGCTTTTACTGCTTCATTCTGGAAAACCTGAGCCTTCATGCAATACTCTTCAACACTGACAGGCTTACCATAGCGCGATTTAAAAGCAGCCCTGGCAATTGGATAAAATGCTTTGTGCAGACGAAGATCCCAGGAAGCACTCATAGGCCAGAGATCCTTTTTTGGCATCATCCGTCTCATTGTTTCTATCGGAGGTATCTGCTCTCCTGTCGGACCGGCTTCGGTATTGAATTCAAGTTTAGTATACCAGAATGATGGAGTTTCATATGCGTACACATTTGGATAAGGCCCCATATGAACACCGGTTATCCCCTGAATATCGCTAACATCTTGCGTAGCTGATGATTCATAGGGTCGGGTGTTATCATATTCATCCAGCACCTTTAAGTATCGCTTTTCAATTTCAGCAGGCGGAAAATTATCGCTTCCGTATAACCAGTTAAAAACTGACGGGTGATTGCGAAGATGTACAATAAGATCTTTCCAGCTTGCCTCTGCAACATCTCCCGTATGAGGTGTCCAGTCTTTCCATCCTTCCCAGGAGCTGCAGCAGCACCAACCGACCATAAGCAGGATACCCTCTTCATCGCATCTTTCAAAGAGATAGTCCGATCCGCGCGGTGCTTCCATCCTCAGAGCATTCAGGTTCATATATTTAGCATACTTCAGGTCAGCATCTATCCGATCGTTTGAGGGTCTGAGCATAAGATCCTGAACGTATCCTCCCCCCCTGATCACAATATTTTTCCCATTTATCTGGAAAACTTTTGTGTGTTGTTTGTCGAAATCATTCATCCAGTATGAAATCTCGCGAATTCCAAACCTGACTTTTTTTGTGTCAGTCGTTCTGCCTGAGACTTCAAAACTGAGGTTAAGGTCATAGAGATTCTGAGGACCAACAGTGTGAGGCCACCATAATTTTGGATTGGCTATCACAAGCTGGGAATATGTCTCCGGTAAAAATCTCACAAGTTTTGTTTCACCTGCTTCCAGGATAATTTCCTGTGAGAACACTATATTTTCAATAGTACCTTTAAGCACTCCTTTAATCTGTTTCTGATCGCTATTCCTTACTTCAGCTGTAACCGTAAGTTTGGCCTGGTCTGCAGCCGGAAGATTGAGTTTTGTCACCACCTGCGGGTTCTCAATGGCTACTTCGCCGGTAGCATGAACACATACATCATACCAGATTCCCATGCCTTTGTCGGGAGTAGTTGGATTCCAGTCAACCCAGGTGATGGTAAGATCGTTGCCTTTAGGAGGGAATATCTCAAGAGCAAGGCAATTATTATCTCCCGGAATAGCAGCTTTTGAAATATCAAGGTTAAAAAGACGATAAGCCCCCTCAATTGAAGTTGTATCGGCAATCAGTTTACCATTCAGCCATACGTTTGCCTTGTAGTTGATGCTGTGGAACTGCAGCCAGGTGTGCATTTTTATGAAATCGGCCGGTATTTTGAATTCCGTCCGGTACCACCACGCAACCTTAAACGGGCTGTTATTGGGCATTTCCCTCTTTGGATATGGTATCTGACCCGGCAGGTTAAGGATGTTGGTTCCATAATAAGGATCGGGATAAACCTTATTGGCTACCAGAGCAGCCAAAACAGTAGTCGGAACAGAAGTGGGATACCATCCCTCTGTCCTGAAACCAATGGTAGAAATAGTTTTGCCATCTGATTTGACTTCTTTTGAAGATTGAATGGTCCAGTTATCTTTAAGCAGAAATTTCCCTCCTGCCTGAGACTGTCCCTGGCAGATAATGGGAAATATGACCAATAATATGACTGTGAGGAGATTTGATGTTTTCATATGACAGCTTTAAGAGTGGATTTAAAAATACATTTTGAGGATATTAAAGTTAGAAAATAAACTGACAGGAATTACAACAAAATCATATCCATTAAGTTCTTTATGCAATTTTTTATTGCTGTGCTTATATGAATTAGGTTTATAATTATTAGGTTTATGGCTGATATTCATAACAAATGTGAACGATATGAGTGACACTCAAACTTTATCTCCATCTGGTCCGGGTTTAAAACGTGTTCTTGGCCTTTCCTCCCTTGTGCTGTACGGTATTATCCTTATTCAGCCTACCGCTCCAATGCCATTATTCGGAGCCGCAGCGACACTGGCAAAAGGTCACGTTGTTACCACTATTATTATAGGCATGGTTGCCATGTTATTTACTGCTATAAGTTACGGGCGTATGGCAAATGCTTATCCGAGTGCAGGCTCAGCATATACATATGTAAGCAGGGAAATTCATCCATCACTTGGTTATTTCGTAGGCTGGGGAATGATTTTCGATTATGTTATGAATCCGATAATATGTGTGATCTGGATCAGCAAAGCTGCAATAAATATGCTTCCTGAGATCCCTTATCCGGTTTGGGCAATTTCTTTTACCTGCCTGTTTACGGTTATGAACCTTCGCGGCATTGAATCAAGCTCACGTACGAATTCTATAATTGCAACCGGGTTAGGAGTAGTTATCATCCTCTTCCTTGGGGCTGCAGTCAGATACCTAATGTTAAATCCGCCTGCAAACGCTGCGGAATGGACCAGACCTTTTTATGATCCCAAGACTTTTTCCTTTCCATCGGTTTCAGCCGGCGCTTCTCTTGCAGTACTTACCTATATAGGTTTCGACGGTATTTCAACATTATCTGAAGAGGTGCATAACCCGCGACGTAATATCTTACTTGCCACAGTACTCGTTTGCATAATTACCGGGATACTGGCTTCCGTTCAGGTATATTTTGCACAGATGATCTGGCCGGGTACCAACTTCCCTGATCAGGATACGGCATTCTGTTATGTGGCAGGTAAAGCAGGTGGTCACTGGCTTTTCAACACTGTCAATATAGCTCTACTTGTTGCAACAATAGGTTCAGGTGCAGGAGCTCATCTCGGCGCTGGACGTCTTTTATATGGAATGGGTAGGGACAATGCGATCCCGGGTAAATTTTTTGCACATATAAATCCAAAAACACAAATACCATCCAACAATATTATCCTGATCGGCGTGATAGTACTGGGAGGTGTTTTTCTTCTGAGTTACCCGCTGGGAGCCCAGCTGCTAAACTTCGGTGCGCTGGTAGCATTCATGGGTGTCAATGTATCCGCATTCATGCATTATTTTTTACGTGGTGAACGTAAAAGATTCACATATTTAATTGTACCCATTCTTGGATTTTCGATCTGTCTTTATCTCTGGTTCAGCCTGGGAATTAAAGCGAAGATCGTTGGTATCAGCTGGCTCACGGTTGGTTTGATCTATGGGGCTTACCGGACTAACTTCTTCAAGAAGCCTCTGCAGTTTGCAAAGCTGGAAAATATTGATGATCTGGACGAGCCTAAGTAATAAACTCTGTGGTTCTCTTTGAAACCTCTGTGACCCTTTGTGTAAAAAAACAAAGAACTTACACAATGGAACACGGAGAAGCACAGAGTTGCACAGAGAAGTTATACTATTGACACTATTTGATTTTTCCGAAATCAACATTCATACCCACGAAGAACCTTCTTCCGGGAGAAATGAAATCATAATTACCAGGAATCACAACTCCGAACATATTATCAAGGCCGGCAGATATCCGTAACCATTTATATTCCTGGGAAATAGTAAAACGCCAGTTACTGAAAGGCCTGTCATATTTTGTGGATCCGTCAGCATCCTGATATATTCTTTCACCCATCAGCTGACAATTAAGCTGTGCTGTAAATGAATAATACTTTTTCTTGAAATTATAATCTACGGATACTTTGCCCGAGTGTTTTGCAGTACCAAACAATTGGAGTCCCGTCTCATTATCCAGCGCATGAACATAACTATACCCGGCATTAAGCCATACTCCCTTGAATATCTTCTGTTTAGATAATAAATCGATACCATTAACCGAGGCATTGGCCACATTTCCATATAGATATGTTGATTCAACTGCACCTGGTACGCTTATTAAATTTGTTGTAATCATATCTGACAACACGTTTCTGTATACAGTAACCGATGAATTATTCCATGGCTTCGTAAACTCTATTGACCCGGAAATGTATTTTGAAGATTCAGGTTTTAGTTGAGGATAACCTTCTACATTAAACTCGCCGAAATGATCAAAGCTAAAGTATAATTCCTTTAATGCCGGAGAACGGAAACCTGTACCAGCTGAAGCTCTGAAATTCAGGAATCCCTGTTTAAACATTGCCGAGATTTTTGGAGCTGCATTAAATCCATAATTGCTATGTGACCCCGTGCGAATTCCTGCTATAAGTTCCCATCGTTCACCAATACGAATATCTTCCTGAAAATAAACCACAGCCTCTGAGGCATTCTTTAAACCGCCTGCCACCCGCGTGGAGAAAAGACGTTCTGTATTATATTCGACACCTGCAGTTAAACTGTTTTTGTCGGAAAGATGAAAATTCACCTGTGTCCTGAATGTTTGTATGAAATCGTAAGAAGCTGTATCTCTCTTATTGTTTAATTGTTCAAGAATAGTAAAAGTGTTATATCGGTCACGATAATAGGAAAAATCGATGGAACTTTTACCAAAATAGAATTGTCCTTTCAATCCACCGCTCAGATCAGAATAAAGATTGTGGACCGGACGTGCGCTTACATTTCCTCGTTCGAACTGATAATAGGTGAAATAAGGAGTAAAGGATAATTTCGATGAAGGAGTTATCTCGAATTTCTGACTAATTTGAAATGATTTATATGGATTCTGGGTCCAGTCATGCGGAGTTTCAGGAGTCACGTCATACCCGTCAATACGGCTGAAATTAATACTTGTCCTCGATCCTAGTATTCCTTTTTTCAATGCTATACTTCCGCCGGAATAAAGCTCATTATATTTTGAATAACGGGAATAGAATTTCGCATCAAAGGGATCATTAATCTTTTTTGTGATAATATTAATAACACCTCCAATGGCATTGGATCCGTAAAGCGACGATGAGGCACCTTTTATTATTTCAATATGGTCGATATTTTGAAGATTGAGCATGGAATAATCAATATCGCCGTCTACTTCACCTGCAATTCTTTCTCCATCAATCAGAAACAACACATACTTTGCATCCATTCCCTGAAGCGTTACAGTGACTAATGTACCCTGATGGCTGACATTAATACCAGGCACCATAGTCTGCAATGCATCAGTCACATTTGTGATACCCAGTTCAAGCATTTTACGGGCGCTGATGACCTGGGTAAGAACCGGAACATATTTCAGTGTTTTTTCCGATTTAGTACCGGTTACAACGACTTCGTTCAAATCAATATTTGATTCTTTTAGATAGAAATCAATATGGGTGTCTGCGTTTTGGATGTCAACTGTCTGCTCCGACGTTTCAAATCCCACAAAAGATACCCTCAAAATATATTTCCCCGGGATTATTTTGTTTATTTTATAAAATCCTTTTTTATCGGTTACTGTACCCAGAGTAGTCCCTATTAACGATATGGCAGCACCTGTAACAGAACTACTGTCAGTCCCGTTGACAAATCCGGACAAAGAGACAACCTGAGAAAATATAACAGAGGGAATAAACAGAAAATAAAGTAGGATTTGAAGTCTTCTCAGCATCTATTGCAGGTTTTTCGATCCGTCAGCCTGATATTTATATTGAAAAGTAACATAACCTGACAAGTTCGTAGCACTGTAATAGCTTTTGAACCAGACTTTTGCATACTTACCGGTTGCGGTTTTTACTATATAGATATAGTCACTTGGTACGATCTGGGTCCCCTGGGTTGCAAACTCCAGAGTAAACCAGGTATATAATGCAGGATTAACAACATAGGTGGCGTAACCTTGTTGTACTGCGATACTTATTGAAGCATCCGCTGCAAATGTAGTAGTATCGGGAATTATTGTTAAGGCATCAAAACCGGTCTGGCCTTTATTGAAAGAGTTTGCCGCGCTGCCTGAACCTTTTCCCGATAACCCGCCGTTGGTTTTAATACGATATCGCTGAAATGCCAGATCCCATGCCATAGAAGTAGCAGGATCTGTCACAGAAACAGTGTCATTGGTCGCAAAACTGAAATATTTCCATGCAGTCGACGCCGTAGAGTTGATTTCAAATTCCTGTGATTGGATTGATGGTTTGGTTTCATCTTTTTTGCAGGAGACAAAAGATGCAATAAGAATTGCAGATAAAAACAAGTATTTCTTCATAGTTCTTACAATTTTATGCAGCAAAAGTAGAATCGTAAGACTATTGAAAATGGTAATAATCAGGATTTTTGTGGTACAAATTTTTTATGAATGTCACGGAAGCGCTTGGGGGTAATGCCTGTTTTGTTCTTGAAAACCTTATTAAAATATGAATTATCCTCAAAATTAAGTTTGTAGGCAATCTCTGAAACAGAGAGTTCAGATGATAACAATAATTTTCTGGCTTCCTGCATCAGCCTGTTCTGCAAGATCTTTTTCAATCCGCAGTTAAAATGTTTCTGGCAGATATCGTTTAGCTGGCTTTCGGATATGTTAAATGCAGATGTGTAAAACCCAAGCTGTTGTTCCTTAATAAAATAGGAATCAACAAGATGTGATAACGAGTGTATCAGAATACTATCATTTTTATTTGATTTCCCAGATTTTACCTCGTATAATCCGGTTAGTTTTAACAACAGAATATTCAATTGCGAACGAATTATTACTTCAGAATTATTTGACGGAGTATATGATTCATATTCGTTTTTAATAGAATCTATCACAGTATTTATAGGGTTGAATTCCAAATCATTCAGGGAAACACATGGGTTGCATATTTCCGAGCCGGTCTGTGAGGTATATGAATATAAGTTCAGAAGACGGATAATACTGAACTCCTCAACATAAAAATCCTGACAAAAGAAAAAGATTGTTCCTTCAACATCTTCGAGACCTTCAAATGAGTGCATCTGGTTTGGACCTACGATACATATAGTCTGTGGTCGGACTACATAACTGTCATTATTGATTACTATACTTCCGTTTCCTCTGGCAAATACGATAACTGAGTAAAAATCATGGGCATGTTCCTTCTTTATAAAACAATAAAGGTTTAAAAACTTCACAAAACTGCTGAAGTAAATACCATGAACTTTAATATCCCTGAGGAAGCTAAAATGGTAAATAGGTTTTTCAGCGTTATGATATGGATGCAAACCGGATCTCATCTTGGGCTCAAATCTACCAAAAATAAAATGAGGCAAGAATCAACTATTATAAATATCATGTTTAGGATGAAGGCCAGACATTTGAAATGCCTTCGCGGAAGAATGGCAAAGGTACTGTCACCAGCATTTAAAATATCATCTTAAAGGTTGCTCCTTTCATCAAGGCTGAACTTACTTCCAATCTTCCATGATGAAGCATCATTATCTGTTGAGAAAGGCTTAATCCAATGCCTGAATTATTGGATTTTGTGGAATAAAAGGGCAGAAATATACGCTCAAGGACTTCTTCACTTATACCAGGGCCATTGTCGGAAACTGAAATCTGCACAAGACCTAAGTCATTTCTGGATGACTTAAGTAACAATCGCGGATCGGTGATATCATTCATTGCCTCCAACGCATTCTGTATCAGATTAATGATCACCTGTTCAATAAGTTCGAGGTCAGCCTCCACAAAAAGGTCAGAGGGAACTATTTCAGTTTCAAATATTACACCTTTTTCCCTGAATTTAGCCATGTACAGAGTGGCAATTCGATCAAATAAGTCACGGATAATTATTATTCTGATGTTTGGTTTCGGAATATCTGTGAGACTTTTTGTAGCTTTTACAAAATTTATCAGACCTTGTGTACGGGATTCAATTATTCTTAAGCTGTGATGAATATCTTCGGTAACTTCCGCTCCTATTTCTACAGGTTTCTGGACAGATCCGGATTCATCCTCAAGCATCTGGGCCGTCATACCTGCGAGATTGGTAATCGGAATTGCCGAATTTACTATTTCATGAGATATAATGTTAACAAGTTTTTGCCATGTACTGATCTCTTTGCTTACAAGTTCATCTTTCTGTCTTTCTATTTCATTTTTCTGATTTTCAAGTGCCTTATATTGTAAATCAAGTTCGTTATTCTTTCTGTTCAATTCAGCCTCATAACGAAAATTAAGTAATCTCAGGTAATAAATATTTGCATTTATAAACAGAAAAATACTGATTTGCGAAATTTTGTAATAAGGATAGATAGAAAATGTAAATATTCTGTCTACTATAGGGTAGCTGAGCATGTCAGGTTCTACCATCCAGGGTTTCCCTAATTGTAGCATAATCCTGTCTATGAATACTGTTAACAGGAAAAGATATGACAGTGAAAACCAATAGAGGAATTTTTCTTTATGCGGATTAACCAGCATCTGGGGAATAATAGAAATACTTATTAATACATAAGGATAATAGGTAAAAGCTTCCTCTTCAACATACCCTATCATTGTAGGACCAAGTACGAAAACAACTGTTGGAAGAAAAATAAGTGAGAGTCTGCTGAGATTTGTATAACCATACCTGGCAATTATGAGGTTAATAAGGCTTAGGACGAGAGTCATTGCAATGCGAAGCGTTCCTATAGACAGGACCATATGTGTAAGTCCTTGTGTAACGATTGTTATCACCAGCAATAAGAACATAGAGATAAGCATAACAAAATTAAGCTGATTGGTCAGAATTATGGTTTTCCGGCTCAATTGATTGTGTGCCTTATTGACTCCAAGATCAGAGATATTTTTCCATATGTTTTGCATTTCAGTTGCTACTCCATTTTTTTTTAGTAAATCATTCCCGAACTATTCTTAATTGGACTTAAACAGGGTTCACCAATAAGGTTTCCATCCCAAAATGTGCAATTTTCCGATACAACGTACTTCTTGCAATACCTAATTCTTCAGACGCTTTCGAAAGGTTCCCATTATGCTTATTCAGTGCAACACTTATTGCTTTTTTCTCATAATCTTCAACACGTAAAGAAGGTTCATCAGGCGTTATGACAGGTGTATATTTAGCTCTCAGTATAAAATCGTCAGGTGTCAGGGTTCCGCATTTGCAAAGAATTACAGCTCTTTCAATAGTATGTGCCAGTTCCCTGATATTCCCGGGCCAGTGATATCCGGTCAGTTTTTGAATCACATCGGCATTAAGTTTTATTGCATCTTTGCAATACTGCGAGCAAAACAGCTTAAGGTAATATTCTGCAATAAGACTGATATCTTCTTTCCTTTCCCGTAAAGGAGGAAGTGTTATCTCCACAGTATTAATACGGTAAAGAAGATCTTGCCGGAATTCAAATGAATCAGCCATATCATATAAGGGCATATTTGTTGCAGAGATCAGTCTGACATTTACAGGTGTTGAATGATTGCTTCCTATCCTGACCACTTCTCTGTTTTGTATCGCAGTCAGGATTTTTGCCTGCAAGGGCAAAGTAAGGTTCCCTATCTCGTCAAGAAATAAGGTTCCGCCTGAAGCCACCTCGAATCGTCCCACCCTTTCCTCCTTTGCATCAGTAAAAGCTCCCCGGGTATGTCCAAATAATTCAGCTTCAAAAAGTGTTTCCGGAATGGAACCCAGGTCGACATGAACGAATGTGCTTTGGTTCCTTGATGATGCATTATGGAGAGCCCAGGCCGCCAGTTCTTTTCCTGTTCCGTTTTCTCCTAATATCAAAACGTTTGCATCAGTGGGAGCCACGGTCCTGATGGTATCCATTATCCGCGACATTAGTGGAGATCTGCCTATTATTTCAGGGTATTTTACTTTTCCAGGATTCCCTGATCCTGCCATATTCACTTTAGTCTTTTTAGAAACGGGGTCAATCTGCTTTAGTTTAAGTACATTACTTACTGATGCAACGAGCTGTTCTTTATTCCATGGTTTAGAAATGAAATCGACTGCTCCCTTTTTCATTGCTTGTACAGCAAGGTTGATTTCTCCATATGCAGTAGTTGTCAATACGAGGGCATTGGGATCAATATGTAGTACTTTCTCAAGCCATTCCAATCCCTCTTTTCCGGAGGTTATGCCTCGGGTAAAATTCATGTCCAGTAAAATCACATCATATCTGCATTTTCGTAAATATTCCGGAATCAGAGCAGGGCGATCAAGTGTATCAACAATATCAAAAAGGCCTCTCAGGACGAGTCTTGCAGTATATAAAACATCATTATCATCATCAACAACCAAAACGCTACCAGATCTTTCTGATTTCATATAAGTTATATCAATGAATATTTACGTAAAACGCAAACATTAGTAAAGATAATAAATGTAGCATTCTGAGTCAATGTATTGTAGCAAAACGATACAAAATATTCGATTTGTCTTGGACTAATTTTGATAAATGTCTGATTATATGACAGATATATGATTTGGCCTGGTTATTGGATATCTTCTTAAATAAAAATCTACCTGATCTAATTAAGAATATTATGAAAAAGCTAATAATTACCGGCAAAAAGTTAACTGCCAACTTCAGAGATTACATCAACCCGGAAAAGAATAACGTTGATCATGGGCTCAACAAAAAGAAAAAAATCTGTTCACTTATTCTTGCATCTGCGGGATTGTTCCTGAGCAGTTGTAGCCATTATTATTATGTTCCTGATGTTCATAATGTGCCATTATTTAAAGAGAAAAACGAGTTTCGTATTTCAGGAACTTATGGAGAGGGACGTGAAACAAAATGTATTGAAATTCAGACTGCTTACTCCGTTACCGATAAAATTGGCATTATGTCAGATTTTATGTCAGCTCAAGGAGGAAATATTAATAGTCACGATTATGGCAAGGGCAATTACTTTGACGGGGCAATAGGATATTATAAACCTGTGGGCAGGTTTGGCGTATTTGAAATTTATGGAGGACTTGGCCGAAGTGGACAGCATCATGAATACGGCAATAGTTATTACAATCAATCTACCGGTTATGCTAATCTTTCATTCACTAAATTATTTGTTCAACCTTCCATTGGATTAATATCTTATCCATTAGACATTGCATTGTCGGCCCGCATTTCCAGAATAACTTTTGATAACATTGAGAATCATATTTCTTCAGATATAGATTCATACAATGAGCTCCGTGCACTTTCAGACAAAAGTCATCTGTTCATTGAACCAGGTATTACTATCCGGGGAGGATGGAAATCGGTGAAAGTACAGGTTCAGGCCGTATATTCCTGGTATTTAAATAATCCAAAATTATATATTGGAGAAGATTACCACATTAGCCTTGGGCTCTATTGTACTCTTGGTAAAAAGCCAAGGTAGCTATTTCGAAAATCATATGCTGCTTAAGAATTCTAAAACATTTTATAAGAATCTTTCATGAAGTTCAAAAAACTGTTTTGCTCCGAATCAAAAACTGATTAAAAATATAATCTAATGAAAACAGAATATGTCAGTGTAGTTATCAATCCGGCTGCCGGAAACGGAAAGGCAGGAAAAGTGGCCCAATCCTTATTACAGAAAATAAAAAGCTCTGCCGATTTTGATATAAATATAGCCTTTTCGCAAGGGAAAAATCATGCAAAATATATTACAAGAAAAGCTATTCTCGATGGCGCTTCAATGATAATTGCCGTTGGAGGTGATGGAACTATTAACGAAGTTGTAAACGGGTTCTTCATTGACAGGAAACCAATAAATCCATTATGCGAACTCGGAATAATAAGTTGCGGAACAGGAAACGGTTACGCCAGAACATTAAACAACCCAATTCCCCTGAGACAACAGATTGAATTAATGCTCCACCCTGGTTACTGTGAGATGGATCTTGGCTGTATCACTTTCGTGGACTCTGCCGGGAGAAGAGTTAACAGACTTTTTGTGAATGAATGTCAGATTGGCATTGGCAGTGATGTTGCCTCAACCGTCGGGAAGAAATCAAAGATATTCGGTGGCAAGATCTCATTTGGACTCGCAGCCACACTTCTCGCAATGAATATGAAGCCGTTGAATCTCGAAATCGGTTATGATAACGACTTTCTTAAAAAATACAAACTGCTCGGATTGGTAATAGGAAATGGAACCGAATGTGCCGGTGGGATGAAACTCACCCCTGATGCAAAATTGAATGACGGATTTTTTGATATCCTGTCAATTAATGATATGACGATAGGGCAACGTATGCTGAATCTTTCAAAAGTATACTCGGGAACACATGTTTTTTCGCCTCACTTTTCTGTAAAAAGATGTAAAAAACTCGAGGTCAGATCTGATGTGAAAATATCAGCAGAAGGCGATGGCGAGATACTTGGATTTTCTCCTTTTGATATTGAAATTTTACCATCAGCAATTAGAATAAAAACAACTATTGCTAATAATTGATAATATGAATACATCACTTGCACAGATTCGCAAAACTTGGTTTGAAATAAGGATATTCATCTCACTCTCGATTGTTACTATAATCTCATTCCTGTCGTTTTTACTTTTCAAAAATGATCCTTCAACCTTAGAAATTGCAGGAAGAAGCCTTGGTTTAACTTCAATATTATCTTTTCGTTATGGTTACATTTTCGTGGCTTTTCTTGTCATGTTTGCATCGTTGATCCGCATGTGGGCAGGGAGCATTCTTACCTCAAAAACCGTAATGACTTTTAAGATTCAGAATAGGAAACTGTCTCTCTCCGGACCATACAATTTTGTAAGAAATCCTATTTATTTTGCTGATCTTCTAGCGTTTACCGCTCTTTCGCTTTGTCTGAGACCAATCGGTTTGTTCATCCCGGTGTTGATTTATATACATTATTATCAGCTTATTAAATATGAAGAGGAAAAATTAACTTCTGAATTTGGAAAGACCTATTCGGATTATATTCACTCTGTACCAGGAATTTGTCCGGGAATAAGACAGATCAGGGAAATGTTTAGTATTCCAATGAATTTTAAATTAAACTTTGATGGTTTCCGCCATAATGCTCAATATATTCTCTTCATCCCGGGATTGATTATAGCCTCCTGTACAGGTAATTTTTTACTGGCAATTCTGATTGGGCTGCCAGCTGTTATCGACTGGGCTGTTATCCACACAATTATAGGAGTTTCCAAAGAGTCAGCCTCAGTAGGAATTTCATTGCCTCTTAACAGAAAACTCAGTCACTCAAAAGTATTCAGGGATATTTTATACGCTCAATGCTGGGAAGATCCTGAGATGGACAGGATAGCTTTTGGTATAAAACCCGGAGATGCAATATTAACAATTACTTCGGGAGGCTGTAATGCCCTGGCATTCCTGATAGACGACCCTGAAAGTGTGACTTGTCTCGACATGAATCGGTTTCAGAACTATCTGCTCTCTCTGAAAATAAGTGCTTTCAAAACTCTTGAGTATAATGAGACACTGGAATTTCTCGGAATAAAACCTTCAGTAAACCGCTGGGAAATGTATAGAAGATTAAGACAGGAACTATCTGAAGAAGAGCAGTTATACTGGGACAGCAAAAAAAATGATATAGACCTTGGCATAATTCATTGCGGTAAATATGAGAGGTATATCCATCTCTTAAAAAAAATATTCAGAGTGCTTATCGGCAAAAAAATTATATATGACTTGTTTAATTCCCAAAGTCTGAAAGAACAACAAATATTATTCAATACAAAATGGGACAATTTAAGATGGAAGCTTTTTTGTCGTATTTTTTTAAGCAGGTTTCTTGCCGGAATATTCTTCGATAAAGCATTTTATAAGTACATCGATCCTTCATTCTCGTTTTACAGATACTATAGTAAAGCCATAAAGAGAGCAATAACAGAACTTCCCGTTAAAGGAAATTACTTTCTGTCCTATATACTTTTAGGAAACTATTTAGATGACAACCTGCCTCCGTATCTGAAGAAAGACAATTACGAAATTATCCGGGCCCGAGTGAACCGGATTAAAAAAGCAACCTGCAGTTGCCAGCAATACCTAAGATCCCAGCCTGTCGAAACAATCTCAAAATTCAACTTCACAAATATATTTGAGTGGATGTCCGCTGAAGAATTTACCCTGCTTCTGTTAGAAACATTGCGAGTTGCAAAAGAGGGCGCAGTAATTACTTACCGTAATCATCTGGTTACGAGAACGCGTCCTGAAATACTTAAAGATCAGATAATACCTGATGCACAATTATCGGATAATCTTATTAAGAGTGACAGGTCCTTTATATATAAAGCATATGTGGTAGAACGAATAAAGAAGAATTTATGTCATTCGTAGTACATGAAATATCATTAAATAAAGGTTTAGAGGATTTTCTTTCTGTTGCGACAGAAGTCTACAGGAAAGATCCAAACTGGATTCCTCCTCAGATTTCTGAATTAAAAAGAGTCCTTAATCCATTGAAAAATCCATATTTTCTCGATGCATCTTTAAGGATTTATGTTTGTTATTCTGATGGCAGGCCGGTAAGCAGAGCAATCTCTGTCATGAATCATAATTACTGGACAAGATGGAACAGGAAGTCAGTTTTCTTTGGCTTTTTTGAATCGATCAATGACATAAGAGCTTCAAGGGTTTTGTTTGAGAAAATAGAAACAGACAGCAAGGCATGCGGAGTGGAATATATTGAAGGACCATTTAACCCTAATCATTATTCCGAACTTGGAATTCTGACCGACAATTTCGATGCCCCTCCTTCTTTTTTTGAAACCTATAATCCATCTTATTATCCGTCTTTGCTAAATGATGCCGGTTTTTTTGAAAGCAACAGGTTTCATACCCGGATCAATAAAGATATTTCAACCACACTGTCAAAAAAATATCCGAATCATGAAAATGAATCAGGAAGCAGCAGGATCACAGTCAGAAAATTCAGCATCTTAAGATTCAAAAGAGATCTTAATATCCTTCGTGAGATTAATAATGATGCCTTTGCGAATAACAGATTTTTCCTTCCGCTTTCAATTGGTGAGTACAGGTTTTCTGCCAGGTATCTCTTTTTAGTTACCAGTCCTTCACTCATATTGATAGCAGAGCATAATGGCATTCCAGTGGGCGCAGCTCAGTTTGTGATAAACTTTAACAAACTGATCAGGAACTTTAAAGGCACGATCATGCCATGGCATGTGCCTGTTCTGTTGTGGAAACGGAGAAACTTAAAGGAGCTGATAGTATTTACTACAGCGGTAAAACAGTCATACAGGAAAACCAGGGTATTTGCCTGTATGTTGAAATCTGCAGTCGAAATCTTCAGAAAATATTCCTCAATATCCACAACATGGATTTCAGACGAAAGCCTGGGAACAAATCTTGATATTTTACTGGATATGAAACCCGGTAAACACTTTGTAATTTTTTCAAAACAATTATAAACCGCTTTTATGCAATCAAATGTAATGGTACTTGGACAGCTGATAAAGGGCTGGGGACTCGACGCCAATAATAAAGGAGAACTCGTTACAGGCGGATGTAATACCCTCAGCCTGGCAAATATTTATGGAACTCCGCTGCATGTAGTAGATGAAGCAGGATTAAGAACCCGAGCCCGTTCATTTCTTGAAACTTTAACATCAAAATATCCCGGCAAACTATCTGTTCATTTCGCCTTTAAATGCAACCCTGTTCCCGGTATAATTAAAA
>Ga0302161_10000149_pt1 | contig 16623 bp, 16 predicted proteins | sample I_Fen_E2_1_FD_193498 | JGI IMG/M metagenome (GOLD analysis project Ga0302161, IMG submission 193498) | Peat permafrost microbial communities from Stordalen Mire near Abisko, Sweden - I_Fen_E2_1 | ecosystem: Environmental > Terrestrial > Soil > Wetlands > Permafrost | place: Sweden: Abisko...
TTACTGATGGCAAGGTTAACATTGTTCACAACTGCCTTGACAGGTATGTCAAAACATGGCGCCGCAATAAGCTGGCCCTCATATGGGAAGGCGAACCGGGCGACCAGCGTTCTTTTTCTTACCATGCGCTTAACAGGGAAGTATGCAAGTTTGCAAGCGTTATAAAGGCTATGGGGATTAAAAAGGGCGACCGGGTTACAATTTATCTGCCACGCATCCCTGAGATTGTTATCGCTATGCTTGCCTGTGCCAAAATTGGTGCAATACATTCAGTTGTTTACGGCGGTTTTTCTGTAGAGTCATTACACGGACGAATTCTTGATTCGCATTCCAAGATTGCGATTACTGCAGACGGAGGGTGGATGAATGGCAAAATTGTCAAGCTCAAGGACATGATGGATGAAGCTTTACGCCGGTCTCCGAGTGTTGAACATGTGATCGTCGTTAAACGTACCGGGCAGGATGTTATGATGGAACCTGAACGTGATCTGTGGTATCATGACCTGATGTCCCTTCCTATTGCCAGCCCGAAATGCGAAACTGAAATGATGGATTCAGAAGATCCTCTGTATATACTTTACACGTCGGGCACTACCGGAAAACCCAAGGCAGTCCTGCATACTCATGGTGGTTATATGGTAGGTATCTATGCAACCCTGAAAGATGTATTTGACATCAAGGATGAAGACAGATGGTGGTGCACAGCTGATCCAGGATGGGTAACAGGGCATTCTTATCTTGTTTACGGCCCCTTGCTGAATGGTGCAACTTCATTTTTTTACGAAGGTGCACCAACATTTCCCTATCCGAACAGGTGGTGGTCGATGATAGAAAAATATGCACTTACGATTCTATATACTGCCCCGACAGCAATCCGCGGTCTGATGCGCTTCGGTGAAGCATGGCCCTACCGGCATGATCTTTCATCCCTGCGGCTGCTTGGTTCTGTAGGAGAACCGATTAATTCTGAGGCCTGGAAATGGTATTATAATGTAATTGGTAAAGGAAATTGTCCTATTATGGATACATGGTGGCAGACTGAGACGGGGATGTTTATAATAACACCTACTCCTGTGATGAATCTAAAACCCGGTTCAGCGACTAAACCTTATTTTGGTGTTTCAGCTGAAATTGTAGACGCAAACGGGAATGCTGTTGCCGATGGGGAAGAGGGATTACTGGTACTTCTGAAACCCTGGCCGGCAATGATCCGAACGATTTACAGAGATCCTGAAAGATATATCAATCAGTACTGGAGCACATATCCTGATAAATATCTGACAGGAGATTCTGCCAGGCGCGACAAAGACGGATATTTCTGGATTATAGGAAGAGTTGATGATGTAATTAAAGTTTCGGGTTACAGATTAGGTTCAGCGGAGATTGAATCAGCTCTCGGAAGTCATCCTGCCGTAGCTGAAGCAGCGGCCATTGGTCTGCCACATGAAGTGAAAGGCAATTCCATCCACACTTATGTCATCTTACGCACCGGCTTTGATCCCACAGATTCATTAAAGGATGAACTCAGGACCTATCTGGGCCATGAAATTGGTCCGATCGCCAAACCTGAATCAATAACTTTTGTTGATAAGCTTCCAAAGACGAGATCGGGGAAAATTATGCGGAGGCTTCTTAAATCGCGTGCTCAGGGATTACCTGACGGAGATATTACCACACTGGAGGATTGAGTAAAATGTGACTCAATAATTCTTTAATCCAGAGCCAACCGGTCTCTGGAAATCATTGGAGGGCAAACATGAACCGAATTGACTATGATAAAGGGATAGTTCCTTTTGAATGGTAAGAACCAGCAAAACCTTTCATGAGTATAATAAATCCGGTACGTTTATTTTTGAATAGGGAAAAGTGAGGTACTTGCCAGCCGGCGCTGGTGCCCACTTATTGGCGAGAAACTTTTGCATATACTGTTTGTTCTAACTTAAAGACTTATTAAAATTATTATAAGACTAAAAAAAATTGCTTTGAGCTAAACAAAAGCTTAAATTTGATATTAAACAAATAATAGACAATATGACACAGAATTATCAATCAAAACATGAATATTTTAAAGTATCAGGTGATGAACTTTTATCCAAGGTAAAAGAGATAATAAAAGAAGGAAATGCCAGAAGAATAATTATAAAAAACGAGAAAGATGAGACAATAATTGAATTCCCATTGACAATTGGTGCCATTGGTATTGTTCTGGCTCCCATATTCGCAGCAGTAGGTACTCTGGCTGCACTCGCAACAAATTGTACGATTATCGTTGAGAAAAGAGATGTTGAAGAAAAAAAATGATCATTTGAACAGGAATTTTTAAAAAACGTTAGTATTAATTCAATAAATTCTGGAATGATGAAAACTGCTAAAGCAAAAACAACCAGCAAACCCAAAAAAACTTCTGATACAGGAAAAGCTTCTAAGACCAAGAAAGTTGCTCCTGGTAAATATGTACCGAGTGAAGAAGAGATTCGTGAAAAAGCAAGGGAAATCTACTTTGAACGTATTGCCCGGGGAGAACACGGAACAGCTGAAGCAGACTGGCGTGAAGCAGAAGAACTTTTAAAAGGTTCCTGATAACCGTAACTTCATTAAGTCCCCGAAATCATCTAGTTAAAGAAATGGGTGGAATTGTAAATGTATCCATTTTCACGTAACCACCAACGTAAAGCTTTTGCTATTTTTCTCCTTTTTAAGAGGAATACACCATGCTCGTTTGATGTAATACGGTATAACGTTCTCATAGCTTCTCTTTCTTATTAATTATTCAATCCAGATCATAAAATCTGAATCTTTTCAGATAACCGCTGATAGATGTTCCAAGAACATCTTTCCTGTTTATTCTTCCATTAGAATCAAGGAATTTCTGTAATGAACCTGCACCACCCAAATGTGATGCAGCTATCATTCCTGATTTTGTAATCACTACACCATTTATTGAATCTCCTATAAAATGTTCATAATCCATTAAATAAAGAAGATTAACACGTATCAGTGTCTTGAGAGCTTTAAGTTGCAGTTCCCGTGGAAAAATATCAGGATTGGCTTTAAACCGCTTCAGGGTTATTTTCCTGTAACCAAGAAAATTCAAAGTAGATTCTTCAAACTGCCATTCACCAAAACATCCAATAAGATTAATTGAAAGCCAATTGTTCCCCGATTCGCTGCTGCCAAGGTCATTGACAAATCTTGAAAATTCGGATTCATGATACCTCTGGTTAATCAGCCCATACAACGATTGGAATTTTAACATTTCAATTCTGAAACCAATATTGGGAGCGCTGCAGATATGAGATATAAAGATTAAAATTACTGAAAGAAATACTTTTCTCATAATCACTTAAATTAGGAATCATATTACTTTTGATCGATCTCGTGTTTATATATCCAAAGTTAAACCAACCATTGACTGCAGTCAACTACCCGCCACAACGATCACGGTAAAATGAGTCTTGATTTTGTTTGTTTAATCACAGAAAACCATATGATTTGTACTCCATTAAACAACAATTAATAAACAAATAGGTTGAGTTCGTCAATTAGCCTATGAGATTTACTGCTGATTTAAGCAATACCAAGCATTCAGGAGGTTCTGACATAACATACAACATTGATTGTCTGATGTATATAGACATACAGATAATTTCACGCAGGGCATTTTTAATAGTTTTGGATTTTGACTAATTGCCAATTTTTTTAGACAAAAAAGTGAAATATTTACACGTATTAACTCTTATGGAGAGGATTATTCGCTTTGAAAGAGCAATTTCAGGCCTCCTTGAAATTAAAGAATTGGGAGAGAAGTCTCAGGGTTCCTCATTAAGGAAAACAGTTTTTCACGGCCAGAATTCAGAACCTGACACGGTGATAGAAGTAATAGATAAATCTGATTTGAATATCTTAGCCGGAGAACTGGTTATTTAATCAAAGCGGAGATGTGCAGGCATTCCTTGTCATGAATTCTTTTACCCTATCCCAGTAAAAGGATGTTCGTTTTCCTGATCCGTTCCAGTTTCTGGCTATCTGTTCCAGTTTATAAGGACCGGACAGATTGGCATAGTATAAAAATATCTTTTCTGATGTTTCAAAGTCATACAGGTCATGTCTGGTATAACGGCTTCCTGTGCGTCTGTTATAATCAATGAGCCTGATTGGGCGAATCTGAAAAATCCCGATAGCTTCTTCCAAAGGATTATAGGCAAGAGTGTCACCTTTAGTTTCAATCATCCCTATGGCAAATTCCAGTTTACTATATGGTTGAACAGGAGAAAATTCAATAATCGTCATCGAGTTCCAGTTGGGGGCTGAAACTTTAACAGAAAAGAATAGCAAACCAAAGCAAATTATTTCTAATTTTCTCAGATTACTGTTCATCGCAAAACGCCGAATTATGTGCATAGTATGTAGTCCGGTTGATTTCAGGTTATAATTGCGATTTAATAGTAACCGGGGCTGCCATACGAAGTTACAACACAACTAATTGTAAATAAAGGAATTTAACCACCTTTTATAAACAATATATCAACTATCCGGCCTGGCTCTATAAAAGACCCGGTACTAACTTGCTTTCCTGTGGTTTTGGGTTCTGAAATATGTCAGCCCGTTAATTACTGTCATGTCAATTACTTTGAACCCATGTGATTCAAGGACTCTTGAAAAATCCTCACTGTCAATTTCCACATCTATCTTTGAATCCAGAAAATTCAGAAATCTTTTATATAATCTGAAAGTCCTGCTTACACCTCTTTGAGCATTTCTGTCAGTAAAACAACCGACGAAATTAGTTTTAGGAGATAATCCATCATAAAGAGATTTCAAAAAGTCATCAAGATGCTTTACGAGATTTAACTTTTTAAGATTAATTAAAGTAGTTACATCTTTTAATTCTTCATAATCGTAATAATAATGCAACTTTGAAGAAAGTATAAGCAACTTCTTTTCATTTGCAAGGCCATGCCAATTAAGGTAACTCAAAAAATTTTCATCAACCTCAGCGGCGAGTTTATCAGGTACCTCATTTTTCTTAGGTATTACGTTGGAGACTTTTTGTCTGTCGTTTGAGTTAATCCAGCTTTTGCTTTTGTTAGAAGTACTTTGTTTCTCTAATACTGAAATGTTTTCCATTTTTTTGTCGCTTAATTACATTGTAAAAGTATGGCTTAATAGTATACCCGTCAAGCAGGAGAAGCCCAAATAGTGGGGAAATGGGATTCATTAAATTATCCTTTGTCGTTGAATTTTGTGCGGTTAATTACAGGATCAATCAGTTTGCACCTTAAAAATGGTGCTTCGTCAAAAACGGATTGCGTTTTATGAATAAAGATCTCAAGAACCGATAAAAATGAACAGTCTAAATATTCTATTTATTAATAATCAGACCTATAGAGAATATTAAAAGTATGTTTATTTAAAATATTGTCACCCATCGGATTTTGACAAACAGATTTTAAAAAGTGATAAAAATCCATAAAAGCTGCTGATTCTTGGATAACTTGTACCTGTCTCCTGCTTTAAAAACGTCAGTTATTTAAGAATGGCTTAAAAACAGTATCTTTAATGTTGAAATTTGATAATTCTGAATTCCCAAAGATCCATCTTAACTTTATTACTCTATCCTGCATAAAATGAAAACTCTGAATCTGGCATCAGTATTTACTTTCCTAACCATCTGCAGTTTTGGACAGAAACTTCCGTTACCTGCTGATAAGAAAGCAACAAAAGAGACTGTAATGTTATACCAGTCGTTGTATGTACTTAAAAATAAAGGAATCATGTATGGCCATCAGGATGACCTGATGTACGGATATAACTGGTGGTATGAGAAAGACCGTTCAGATACAAAAAATGCTGTCGGCGATTACCCTGCTGTCGCGGGATTTGAGCTTGGACATATTGAACTTGGTAACGACCGGAGTCTCGATTCAGTAAGCTTTGATCAGATCAGAGAACAGATCAAAGCACATTATAAAAGGGGAGGAGTTATTACGATGAGCTGGCATCTCAATAATCCATTAACGATGCAGATCAAGGATAATTTACCAGGTCCCCATGGAACCGCCTGGGACGTCAGTTCAAAAGAGGTTGTATCATCAATTCTTCCCGGTGGCAAAAATCATGAACTCTTTAACTCATGGCTGGAGCGGCTTGCTACATTCTTTCTTGGGTTAAAAGATGATAAAGGAACCCCTATTCCATTTATATTCAGACCATTTCATGAACATTCAGGATCATTTTTCTGGTGGGGAACCACAATATGTACCGATCAGGAATACTCTGCCCTATGGCGCTATACCGTAGGTTTTTTACGTGATAAAAAGAACCTTCACAATATACTTTATGCCTATAATACCGACAGGGTAACTTCGCTTGAACAATATCTGAAAGGATATCCCGGAGATGATATTATTGATATGCTTTCACTCGACATGTACGACCGGGGGGAATCATTTGGCGGAGAACTTGACAATGCTCTCGGATTTATAACCAGTGAAGCAGTATCGCGAAATAAACTGACCGCATTAAGTGAAACTGGGGAAAGAAGAGGAATGAAAGACTGGTGGTCTGCAGTTCTTTTACCTGTAGTTAGTAAATACCCCGTTGGCTATGTCCTGACCTGGAGAGACACTTTCAATTCAAAGTATTCGGTTTCAGGAAATCCGGCTCAGTCATTTCCTGAGGATTTTAAAAACTTTTTTAATTCTCCGAGAACTTTGTTTCTAAAAGATGTTCAAAAAGAAAACATCTACAAGATAAAATAACTTCAGATTAAGAGCATTCAGGTAATCATTCTTTAATCACCTTAATAGATTTTCTGAAATCTGAATTATACACCTCTATTATATAGACACCCTGATCCAGAGTACTTATATTAATACTTGTCTGGTATCTGCATTTTGGCAAATCTCTGATTTTCTTGCCCATTGTGTTGAATATTTGAACATTATAGAATGAATCAGTACTTAGTGCTACTTCGAATTCATTATTCGTAATTGTGGGCCATACGAAAACTTCAGGATCCCCCTTAAAGCTTGATCTTTTCACATAAACATATATCGAATCACTAGTCTCAATTCCACAGGTTCCGGTAACAGTAGTTCTATATATCCCGGTATTCGAGGCATTCATCTGCGAAAGCAATAAGAGCGAAGAATTACTATTCGCAATTGCCATACCGTTCTTTTGCCACTGATATACCAGATCATGACCATCAGCATTAACCTGAAGCGTAACATCATTGCCAAATGGGACCTCAACATTTGGTGAAATAAAGGTAATCTTCGTCACAGGATATACAGTAAGTTTAATATTCCCAGATACATCTGTACCGCACGACCCGGATATTTCACAGCTGTAATCTCCTGAATCATTAATTGTTGCTGATGAGATATTTATTTTTGAGGAGGACCCAGTTTGTATAACCTGACCATTTTTTGACCATTTGTATATCAAATTATATCCCAGAACATTTACATTAAGGCTCACATGTTGTCCTGCACAAATAACTGTGTCTGCAGACTGACTTAATAGTTTGGTATGTGTAGCAACTTTTACAGAAAGCCTGTACCAGTCTGAGATTTTATTATTGATGGTTGCACTCAGAATTATAGTTACATTTCCCGTAAAAGAAGTATTCCACAACACAGTTGTATTTCTGCCACTGCCATTAATTGTTCCTGCACTCACTGGCAATAATGACCATTGGTATTTGGAAGCACCTGGAATGGGTATTATTGAATACTGGCTTGAAGCAGTACCCTTACAAACTATTGAATCGCCCTTCGGCAGAAAACCTGTATTTTTCAGAATCCAGTCGTCAAAATCAGAAACCCTGGAATAGGCTCCGTAAGTATTACAACTAGGGCTGCCCCAACTCACTAATCCTGCCAGCCGGTATTCACCTGATACAGGCACTATCAAAGGTCCTCCGCTATCGCCGTTACATGCATCTTTGTTACCATTAAGATAACCAGCCATAAGGTCAGTTGCAGTGATTTTAGTACCCCAGACTGATGCGGCCTGTGCATTAGAGATAATCGGTAATTGTACTTTCTGAAGAGCAGTAGGTAAAACATCAGGACTTACACTGGTGTAGCCCCAGCCTGTGACCCAGGACAATACTCCGGGTGTAATAGCCCCGGCAGTAACATCATTTGCTGTTACAATATTAATAGGTGTTGCATTTGTGAAATTTATTGTGTCTTTTAATCTTAGAAGTGCAATATCATTTAAGAGTGTCTGATCGTTATAACCCTCATTCACAATGTCGGCACTTACCTGATAAATTTTACCATCCAGCGTATTGGAAGGATTGTTTGCACCTACCTTCACAGACATGCTCGAAGCGGGAATCGCTGCACCAAAATCGTCTTTTGTACAATGAGCCGCTGTAAGAATCCAATTCCCATTAATTATTGAACCACCACACCTGAAATTTCCTGAAATGAAATACACCTGCCATGGAAAATCCGAGATAAGAGCATTTGTACCTCCCGCAATTTTTGCATTTAAAGCTTTTACCCCTGTAAAAAAAGGGAAAAGATGATCACCAATACCAATTCCGGTTTTAATCAGCAGGATAGGTTCACCATTAAGTATTAGTGAATATAAACTTGTATCACGGTAATTAATCTCAGTAACCGAGACTCTTAAAAAGTAATATTTATTGGCTTCAAGACTAAATGCGGAAGAATCATTTCCGACATTTCCCGTTCCTGAAAACAATGAAACGTTCTGATCATCAAGAATCTGCCAATCAGACAGACCTGTATTCTTTATCTGTATTAGCTGAACGGTTGCCTTCTGGGCCAGTAGAGAGAATGAGATCAGATACAAAAGAGAAACAAGTAAAAACTTTTTCATATTAAACAATAATCTATTTCTGGAGATAATCTGATACAAATTCTATGTGTAACCCTATTTAAGGTTTCTTGAACACTTTGATATAAACTTATAATGTAAAACAGACAATCAACAAAGATGTTTTATTCCCTTCTTATTTATAACCGGATTTATTTTAAATTATAGCCGATTCTATGATGACCTGAAGGGCTAACAGTCTGTCAAATGTTATCTGATCCCCGTATCTATATTAATGAAGAGTTTTGTAGTATCCTTTGAATTGATTGAAACACTTGCCGGCAGATTACTACCCCCGATAATATTCTGAGGTTTTTCAAGGATTACAAGGTAATTCCCGGCTGGAATTTCACTGGTGTAGGAGCCATTAAGAGAGGGAATTAACTGTGCTATTTTATTCTTGCCATCAGAGGAATAGACACTTACGGGATAAGCTTTATAAGTTTCCGCAGTTGGAAGACATCCGGGATCAGGAGGAATTTTCTCAACCGGACAGATTGGTCCGATGGTAATAATTCCGGCAAGATATCCATGGTTCTCATTTGACTTCTCGCAACCGGAAACAAAAATAAATGAGAGGAACAAAAGTAATCCGGCTCGCTTTCTTAACGCATTTTTATCCATTTTCCGGGATTTTGTTATATCCCTCAATCCACAATTTTGGTGCCAGAGTATTCCGGTTGTTACCTGGAATTTTTTAAGGCCTCTCCTACAGCTGCCCTGAAGATATTATAGGACCATGTTGCTCCTGAGATAGCATCAAGTTTATTAGTGTCCTGCTTTTCAGATAACTTTTTAGGGTAAGTCTGAACCCCGGTCCAGTCGTTTCTGCTCTGCAGTATGTACACGGGGTTTCCCTCGAAGTGCTTTTCATACTTTTCATCGAAAGTTTCATGCAGAAGGGAGTCTCTTATTACAAAGCTAATTTCAGTAAACAAACCGTTTTTAACTGTTAAGCTTACACTGCCCCAAAAAGGTTCATAAATATATCTTGCCCGTGATTGTCCGGTGTAAGTACCATCTTTTAACATCACAGAAGTATCCTGTACTTTATTTTCAGTTATTTTAATATCCTGACCGTTTAAAACGATATCCGTTAATGACATGGCAATTGCCATAACAATAACAGAGTAGTTTCCGGGTTTTTTCATATGTAAAAGCTTAAGTATTATTAATGATTCTGTTTTATCCGGGATCTGCAGTTAGGACCGTTAGACAGGTCTGTTACCCTTTTAGAAAGTTCACGAATAAATAAAAACCGGCTTATGAGCCGGTTCTCAGTATTCAATTATGAAAATATGAAGACTAATAACCCCATTTTTTCATTATATCGAGGTCTGCTTTAGCACAGTACATCGGAGTTTTATCTCCATATGACTCCTGTTCAATTATATAGCATTTTGTTCCTCCCTTTTTTGTTGCAAGATCTACCACCTTTTGGGTTTTTACAATCCCTTCATCCAGAATTGTGCTTATGTACTTTTCATTTCCTTCTTTTGCTGCTATCTCATCTTTCACATGAATAATTTCGAATCTCCCGGGGTACTGACTCATGACATCCAGTGCGCTTGCTCCGCCGTTATAAAGATTCCCGATATCCAATTGCATTGCAACGAGGTCAGGATTGAGGGTCTTCATCATGATATCAAATATTTTTTCGCCATTAAGTTTCTGGCTGAATTCAAAATCATGATTATGATATCCGAATTTCATTCCTGATTTCTTACAGAGCTCTCCGCTTTTGTTAAATACTTCCATGTATTTCTTGAAATCGTCATATGTTTTTCGCATTGTTTCATCCATAAAAGGACTAATCACCCATTTCTGGCCTAGAGTTGAAGCGTCCTCAACTGTAAACTTCCAGATATCGCTGAAATCCTTTTTAGCATCATCCCAATGTTGTTTTGTCATAACTGTATGACCACTGATCATTTTCAGACCAAGACCATCTAGCACCTTTCTGAATTCAGGCGCTGAAAAACCATAAAATTTCCTGTCAATATAATTTGCATGTTCTACATACACATAACCCATTTTAGCTAACTGGGTGAGTGATCCTACAGGATCTCTCATCATATCATCACGCACTGAATACAACTGTAATCCGACCATCCCCTTCTTTTCAGAGGAAGCAAAAGCCGATCGCGGAAAAACAGTTGTGGCAAGGACGGCTAAAGCGCCAGTTTTTACGAATGTTCTCCTTGATGTTTTCATTGATATGAATTTTAGGTTTAAATGTAAACTCTATTATGAATAATTACCGATCAAATTATTAAATCACAGACACAAATCAAACAAAAACTGGCAACTGAAATCCCTTGATTTATTAATATGACTGATTCTTTATACCTCCAATTTTTATTTCTCCAGCTTTTGTTTTAAATAAAGAGACAAGTTCTCCCTGTGAAATTGCCTGTAAGGGATTGAATTTATCGGACGACATATAGTTAAGTATTGCACTATACAACTGCCTGCCTTCCGGTTTATTTTGAATTGCATTCAGATTTGACATACAAACAAGCAATTTCCCCTTTTCCACAGAGAATTCAAAGATTAATCCAAGTTTATGATTCCTTTCAATATTATCAATAACCTGAACAAGAGGCCGGTAGTTTTTTGGTGCATTATCCAGGATAAAAGGACGGCTTCTCTTTAGTATTGCCCACCATTGCCAGTCTGTATGAAATTCCGTTGGGAAATTTTTAAACAGTGGTAAACCTGGATCTGTAAGAATAGACAGAGTACCGGGAGAAACAGGCTTATTATTCGATTCTGAGATGCCTTTAAACATTCTCCAGTTCCAGTAATCCGGTGTAAACAGTCCTCCTACAGAAAGATCTATAATATCGTTGAAATCAGGTATTAAAAATACCATTCCTCCCTCTGTTAATTTTGAAAGTGAGATTTTGTCAAGTTTCCTGGTCACAAGAATGTTATCGGGAATTTTTTTATCTATGCTCGCCGGATATACCCATAGAGGATATGAATTTTCATATTTTGTTCCTTCAAGAAATAATGAAAGAGTCAGCTTTTCAGGTTTTGAAAACTTCAAAAGATCAATATTAATTGACATTATATTTGTTAATGCTCCCTGCAGAATATCTGCTTTTGCCTCATTCTGTGAAACTATTTTCCCCTGATTGTTTTTTAGCTCCCATCTGACAGATTGAGCCGTTAAGGAGTTTTCGGAATAATTTGCCACCTGGATCTTTGCAGTGAACTGTTCATTGTTTGACCAGCAATATTTATCCATCAGAAGTAATGGAACGACCCTGTTGCATGAATGGCTGAATTCTTCAGGAGAAATAATTCCCTTATTGTCCATAAAAGCATCAAGAAGACCGACCAAAGCGCTTCCCTGACCAGGGAAGTCCTGCAAATCGAGCAGGTGAAATCCTCCGAATCCTGGTGTCCTCATTGCCATCTCAATATCAGCCTTATAACATATTGCACTCAAAGCACCTGAAGCCATAAAAAAATCCTTTGCCTGATCGCTCAGGTTATTTTCTTTGAGCCGTTCCCTGAAAACCTCCAGATTCCAGGGTTTCATAACACCGGTATATTTATTTATCTCGTCGTAATTAGGATAAATCTGATATTGGCCAATCTCTGTACCCACTGCCGGAACATTGCACTTTGAAATAGCATGCGAATAGTTCAGATTTGTTGATGGATAACGGCCATTTATATACCCTCCGTCGTTTGCATCAGCAAAAGAGAATGAACCACGAATGTGTGTCCTGAACGTTGCATCAGAATCTGCTCCGATGCGACAGGCGGCATAATAATCTTCACCATCCGCATGACCCTTAAAGCCCAAGTAATTATTTGATCCATAAGCCATTAAATGACGACCATCAATCGATCGAAAATGATTCAGAAATTCTTTCATTATGTCAAAATCACCGCTTAGTTCATTCCCCAGAGCAAACATTACAAACGATGCATGATTTCCATAGGTGTCAAAAATATGATCCCCCTCCTTAAGAAGAAAAGCATTTAAATCTGAATTCCTGTTATTGCTGAATGAACCCCAGAAAGGCAATTCAGGCTGAAGATAAACCCCTTCGATATCCGCAGCCTCAAAGGCGGCGAGTGGTGGTGTCCATGAGTGAAACCTGTAAAAATTGATATTGTATGATTTTGCAATCCTGAATACCTTTTGCCAGCTTGCCACATCCATTGGAGGATAACCGGTTAACGGAAAAACACATGCATCATGCTTTCCCCTCAGAAATGTTTTGGTTCCATTTATAGTAAACTGGGTTCCCCTGGTGGAAAATTTACGCATGCCAAAATCAACAATCTCGTATTCCTGTACTTTTTTGCCTTTCAATGTTACTTTCAGTTTATAAAGAGCAGGATTAAACTCACTCCAGAACCGGATATTCTTACTCATGCTGTAAGTTACCTCAATAGTATTTTTGCCTTTCTTTAATGATAAAGGAAATGACTTTGGTGAAACGCTGTGTTTTACATCGGTGTTCCATGCATCAGCTTTCAGAGTTATATTCGCCTTTGCCAGCTTTCCGTCCGGATTTGAGATATTTACCCTTACTGTAATTTTCCCAAGGACAATATCGGGATAAACCTGAACGGTTTCAATATGAACCGGATTAAAAGCTTCCAGACAGAATTTTCCAATAATTCCGTTCCAGTTACCCTGAGTATGTTCGGTCCATGCATGTGAACCCTGCACTCCTGCCGGAACAGAACGATTATCATTATTAACAAGAATGGTCAATATATGCTTTCCCGGAACCAGATGATCCGAAAGATTATAATATTGTGCAGTCAGCAGATCAGTATTACTGCCAATAAATTCATTATCAACCCATACCTGTGTAGGTTTGGTTCTCTCCATCATTAGTCTTATATATTTACCTTTCCACTTTACCGGAATGGTTATCGTCTTTTGATACCATGCCATTCCTGAATACATAAGCTCGCGTGAAAGCCTCATTGTTTCCTGCCGGTTGGTATTCTTGATTCCTCTCTTGTTTTCATCGAGGGTTCCCGGTAATTTCACAGAATCAGCAAGAGTGTGACCATACCATTTTTCTGAAATGCCAACTTTAGCTGTATCCAATGCAAACTTCCATGTACCGCTAAGATATATTGTATCATGAATGTCTGCCAATGATCCTTTCTTACAGGATGTGATTGCGAACATTACTGCAACTGACAAATAAAGAAATTTTCGATACATGGGATTTAAGTTCGGATTACTCATACATATCATTGATATCTGCACCTGACAGATCTGTCATCAGGTTTCCTATCTTATTAATAACCTCTTTTAAACATCGTTCTCCTTTTGCCGGAGATGCTTTTTGCGGATCACCAATCCCGGTATCAATAGTCACCTTCGACCATTTCCTTTCGGCCTACGCCCATTTTTCATTTAATGCGCCTATTCTGAATTTCTTGCCAATACCCTGGCCTGCTTCATTCAGCTGAAGTACCAACTCCGGGGCAACCACCTGCATCACGCTGGTTTCCATTTCATCTGCATGACCACCATCATTTTCAAAAAAATCTGAATTTGTAAACGATTGATACCAGTTGCATCCGCAAATAAACATCTTTGGATATTTTGCTCCCAATTCCCTGATCATTTGCTTAAAATCATTGCCCCCGTGTCCGTTCAGAATCAGGAATTTATAAATTTCATGTCTGTTCAGGACATCAATCACATCATTCAGAATTGCAAATTGAGTGCTGGGATTCATATTTATATTAAGCTTTATATCCAGCTGTCCCGTATTGACACCAAATGGGATTGTCGGAAGAACAATCAACCTGGCGCCCTTGTTCCATGCTATTCCCGCAGATTCAGTTGCAATTTTTTCAACCATTATATTATCTGTGGAAAATGGCAGATGAAGATTATGTGCTTCTGTTGCTCCCCATGGCAAAACAGCGAGGTCGATTTTCCTGTCTTTTATTGCTTTCCAATTCGTCTCAGCTAAAATAAATGGCTTCATTTAATCCTGATATTAAATGTTCTTAAATACAAATATTAATCCGGAAATTGGCACATTGCCGAAATACGAAAATAGTAAATTTATCTGCTATTACGGAAAAAGTTATCCCTTAAGTAAGGGTTTAAAAATATCAGACATCCAGCTTTTGTTTTTTCTTTGATTTTGTCAGCTTTTTTATCATTTTATCTTTCTCTGAAGACTCTTCTTCAATCCTGACGATTTTATCATTCAACTTTTCTACTTTAGACATAAGCTTATCAATATCGTCCTTTAAACCGGCAATCTGTATCTTTAATCCGGCTTTCTCCGATTCAAGACTTTTAATTATTGGAGAATAAACCGATTTTGCATATAACCAGGCAGTGATGTATCCTATTATAACTGCTACCAGGAGTAATATTACAATTGTTATAACTGCACCAGTGACAGTTTGAGCCAGTTGTATAAATAATTGTGTCATGTTATTGCATTTTTATTGAAATTTCTGTTCTTCTGTTTTTAGCTCTGCCCTCAGCGCTCAGATAATCTGAAAGGGGATTTCCTTCCCCCAGTGATTCAATAATTATCCTGTTTGTATTTATACCTTTTGTTTCAAGGTATTTGCCTACGATACCCGCTCTTTTCATTCCAAGAGCTTTGTTATATTCAGCTGTTCCTACAAGATCAGTGTTTCCGCTGACAGTAAGCATCGAGCCTTCGTGTCTTTCAAGCCATGTCTTAAACTCAGAAATACTGCTGTCGGTTTGCAGATCCGTTTTGATTTTTGCTTTATCAAAATCAAAATAGATCAGAAGATGTCCAGGCATAGATGCTTTAAGTTTGATTAAAGAATCTGCCGGATTAGTCTGGGATTCAGGAAGTGCCTTTACCGTAACCGGGTTTTTTATTGAGGGTAACAGCTTATCATTATAAAGCCATGCGGAAACAATACACCAGATCACGAATATGACAAATCCGCTAATAAGGATTCTCATTTCAGGATTTGTTAAGTTTTACAGGTCAGTCAATTACTCATACAAGTTAGGAAATAATTACCATTCATGCCAATGTGAAACGTTTAAAAATTTTTTTCACTTATCTTTACTTCATTGTCTACTAAAACAATTATTATATACCGGAAATATGAATGAAATTCTTAAAACTGCAAAAAACTGCCGTCATTATGCCATGTGCAAAATTGATTTTCTTGGCAGCGGAGTATGCGCATCAGGCCTTGAAAAACATTATGTGAGCTACTACCCGCAGGGGAGAATGATTCTATATGAGGCACTTGCAGAAAATAAAATCACTGTTACTGAAAAATGCGTTGAGATTGCCGATAGCTGCAATCTATGCGGGAAATGCGACTATCAATGCTATTTCCTGAATGAGATGCGCCCTGTTAAAGTCATGGAAGCGCTGAAAAAGCACGTGGAAACTTTTGTTAAAAATGGCGGGGAAATTAAGTTCGCAAAAGAAGACGTCATTCTTTCCGAAATAAAGAAAATTGTAGGTACCTCCTGGGCAACAAATGATGAAGCAATAACGGTAACTTATTCTCATGACCTAAGTGCAATTTCTGACCCGAAATATCCCGATTATATAGTAATGCCCGAAACAAAAGAAGAGATCTCCTCTCTTGTGAAATTATTCAGGAATGAAAATATACAGTATACTATCAGGGGAAATGGCCAGAATCTTCTCGGGTTTGCTGTTAATGAAGGTGCAATCATCGACCTTAACAGGATGAAAACAATCGAATTTGATGAAAAGAACTGGCTTGTAAAAGTCGGACCGG
>Ga0302161_10000150_pt1 | contig 16618 bp, 17 predicted proteins | sample I_Fen_E2_1_FD_193498 | JGI IMG/M metagenome (GOLD analysis project Ga0302161, IMG submission 193498) | Peat permafrost microbial communities from Stordalen Mire near Abisko, Sweden - I_Fen_E2_1 | ecosystem: Environmental > Terrestrial > Soil > Wetlands > Permafrost | place: Sweden: Abisko...
TGGTATATCAACCATCACTCGAAAACTGGTTAAAATAGTTAGAAAGGTTGACAACAGAGTAATAGTTGCAGGAACACGTAAAACGACTCCAGGACTTCAATTTTTTGAAAAAGAAGCTATAAGATTGGGTGGAGGAGATACGCACCGTTTCAGACTCGACGATAGCATTCTTATAAAGGACAACCACATTGCTATTGTTGGAAGCGTTAAAAAAGGAGTTGAAAAAGCCAAAAAGTATGTTAGCTTTACCAAAAAGGTTGAGGTTGAGGTTGAAAGCACTGGCGATGCATTAGAAGCAGTTATTAGTGGTGCTGATATAGTAATGCTGGACAATATGGATCCAAATGAAGTAAGGAATGTTGTAAATGTACTTGTTAATAAAAATTTACGGAATAAAATTTTAATAGAGGTTTCAGGAGGTATTAACCCTGATAACATTTTAGATTATGCAAAAACTGGAGTAGACGTTATTTCAACTGGATACATTACTCATTCTGCAAGGTCACTAGATATGAGTCTTGAAATTCTTTAATTGGATTTGTTGAAGATAGGGCACAAAGATATATGTTGGCCCCTTTAATTTTACATCTTAAAAACAATGCTTCTATATTTTTAATTTTATGCTTGATAATTGTCATGAATTTCCATTGATTAATACAAATTATAGGGTCGAATTTCAATCTAATGCAATAACTTTATATATGTTTTTTTACAGATCATTTCTAAAGCAAGTTCAGATCGTATGTGAATGAAGATGGAGGCATTTCATGTTTGATGATAAAGAAGAAGAATATATAGAATCTAATGAAGATATAACTGAAAATTCAACAGAAGAATTGAAGGATGAACCGATTACAGATGTAACTGAAGAAAGTGAAGGAGAATCATCTGCAGAAAATGTTGATGAATCTGAAGAAGATTTTGTAGAGGAATTTGATGAGGAAGGACAACCTATCGAAGATGAGGGTTTACCATTTGCAAAGGCTGAAGTTGTAAGGCTCATGAAGAAGAATCTGGACAAGGACAAGATGATAAGGGAGAGAGTTAAAGTTGAGATGAACAAATTCCTTGGAGAAGTTCTTGAAAGAGTTTGCGAACAGCTGAATGATTACCCCTACACAACAATTGAATACGAAATGCTCAAAGAATCTATATATCCCTACACCAATATTAAAAGAATTAATGAGGAGAAATTGAGGATATTAAAACATCTCGAAGCTATAAAAGCTGACTGTGACGCCCTTACCATGGATGTTAAAAAATCTCTCAAGCTTAAGGATGTTGATGAGAGTGATGAGATATTCTAAAATCTCATTTTTATTCTAAAAAAAAAATTTGTTAAATCTAGAAAATGTTAATTAAATGACTTACTCGGGTGTTATTACTTTTCAAAGGTTAGAAAACCGGTATTTAGATTTTTTATTTCATCTTCAGTCAATTTTCTGTGTTTTGCATCATCATGGATTATAATACTATGTCCGAAGGGATCTTCAATCATGAGGGTGGCTGTTTCATTCCCGTATTTCAAATTTTCAATCTTTTCAAGTATTCTGAGAGCATTTCCTTTTATTTGCTCTTCTTCAGCCCATTCCATTGCTGTAGCAACAGCTGATTCAAATCTATTGAGTACACCTTCAATATTCGATACGTAACCCTGTGATTTTGGACCTGGCTCAACTTTAAGTCCTAGTTCGGGTATGCTGAGAGTTGCAGTCTGTGATTTGACAACACGGGCATTAATATTGTTTTTATTAATTTCAAGGGTGTACTTAACGGGTTCTTTCTGCTCCAGACATATGGTATCAGAATGTCTGTATCCACACTCCGAGCATAAAAGGGTTGATTCCATAATCTCCCCGAAATAAGGTATGTTCTCCGTTTTACTGGTCATTTCTAATGTATTTTTACCCTTACAAACAGGGCAATCGGTACTAATATTGCTCAATCATGAACTCTCCTGTAGATTTAAATATTTGTTAGTAAAAAAAAATTTTAAGGTAAATAATTAATTGATAATTATGATGCTTGATTTTCTGATTCTGTTTTTGAAGGTTTAATTTCTTCATTATTATAAAGGAATCCCTTTTTATCCAGATCTTTGATCATATTCTGCAGTGTTTCTTGGTCAGGAGCACATATTTTGTGGCTGTGTACATTATCTGAAAGTCTGTATAAATTCTCAAGATCTTTTTTCCTCTGTGGAGTGTCCTGTAACTTGTCGATAAAACGTTTAGCCTCCACTGGATCAAATACGTTTACATTTCTTTTCAGTGGTTCTCCAAAACCTGGAAGGAAATATGAGACATCAACCATTCTACCACCGTATTTTTCCAGTATAATGGATGTTTCTTCCCCAAGTTGATCAACAGAATGTTTGAAAAGCATAACTTTACAAATTTCTCTTATTAAAGTTAGCATCCGTTTTATTGTATTATCAATATTTATGTTGTTAATCACTGGTATCCCATGTTCAGTGGCACTTTTTACAAGATAATCGTTTATGATTCTGTTTTCTTTGAAGTATTCTAAATGTTTACCGCCACGTTTTATTTTCATGGCTCTTTTTACAAATCTTTCCTTATGAATTTCTTTATCAGCAGTTAATATGAAAAAATGGATTGATGCATAATCTTTAAATTTATCAATATTAATGAAACCCGGTACTAGGTGTACCCCTTCAATTACAACATCGTCGAAGTCGTCCACGGCCCTTCTTATAACCCTTTCAATTGCAGGAATTACAAAAGAGGCGTGATCTTCAAAACCAGCTTCGATCAATGCATCTGAGTCTCCATCATATCTTTCTTTGTCCCTAAGTGTTGTGTAAGCATCAAATGAGGATTTGTGTAGTGAGGGTGCATAGTCTGGGCCTATTATTCCACGGACTATCGCTCTGATAAAGTCTGTCTCAATTAAATGTTTAATTCCCAATTCCTTTGCCAGTTCAGAGGCTATCGTAGATTTTCCAATACCTGATGCACTTCCAATAAGTATAACGTAGGGTTTTCTCAATTTTTTCCTCCCCAATGTCTTAAATCTAGAAAATATAGATTTAAAACTTAACTTAACATGTCAACTACACGTTCAGCGCTTCTTCTCATCTCTATCCTTATGAGGCCGAGGTTTATTGATATATCAGTTATTACAACCAAAATTCCCTCGCCTGCATCTATCATAAGAGTTTTACCTTTTTCTCCTTCTATCATTACCTGCTGCAGTGGTTCATGTTTCATTTCCTCTGCAGATCTTTCAGCCGTACCGAAAACAGCAGACGCCATAGCTGCTACAAGTTCTGAATCTATGTCTCCAGGAACTTCACTTTCGATAATTAAACCATCCTTTCCAACAACCAGTGATCCATTAACACCGTTGATCCTTCCTAAATCCTTAAGTATTCTTTCTATCATATCCACCATAACACTGCCTCCAAATAGAATTGAGTAATCTACCCAAAGTATATATCTTGGTTTAACATTTATTAAATAAATAGGTAATGTAAAGATTCTCAGTAAATTCACTAAATTAATAGGAGTGATCCTTTGTATTTTATAACTTCTCTTCAAGAAATTCAAGATCTCAACCCATTTATTATCATAGGATGCGGTGGTGGGGGCGAAAAATTTGCAAATTTTGAAGGTGTTGAAGCATGTGGATTCATTGACGATGACCCTGAAAAACAGGGTATGAAATTTTGTAAGAGTGTTATATCTCAAGATCTAAAGGAAGTCATCAAAAAGACCAATGCTAAGAGTATTGCCATAATGCTTCCAATAGGTGCTGAGGGAACAGCTCTTAAATATGCAGTTGAAGCAATAGATAAGGGGAAGAATGTTATCACTTCATTTAGATCACTGCCAATTTCCCAGAATGAGGCAATTTTAAAATTTGCAAAGACTAAAGGCGTTATTTTGAAGGAGATAAGCCCACGTTTTGATGTAATAAGGGAGATATTTGGTACCGCACCACCAATGTGCTCTGAAATTTTACCAAAACTTGATTATAAGCCTAAAACACCCGTGGTATTTGTTGGGGGTACATCTCAGGAGTGCGGGAAGAGAACTACAACAAGATTGTTGGGTAAAGCCGCTAAAGAGAAGGGTTTAAATGCTGTTGTAATTTCAACCGATGAAATGGGATTTGAACAACCAGTAGATATTAACTTCCGAGCTGGCAGTCTTTCGGTGATGGATGTAGCATCAGCAGTCATAGGTTCAATTAAATACATGGAAGATAAAAAAAATCCTGATATTATTTTCATTGAAGGTCAATCAAGCCTCACTGAAAAGGGTAATCCCCATCCAAGAGGACTTTCTGCAGCTATTCTCATTGGTGCAATGCCCATAGCCACAGTTGTGTGTCACAGGCCAAATCATCCTTACAGGGAACCTAGAGGTATAGAATTTGAATTAAGAGCTATTGAAGCATTGGAACCAACAAAAGTAGTAGGTTTATCATTGAATTTAAGAAATGTTAGCGATAAAACTGAAGTTCACAATTATGAGGAAGAATATGATTTGCCAGCTGTAGATGTGACAGATGGTGGAGCATCACGATTGATAGATATAATTATTGATCATATAGGGGACTTTAAGAAATGAAGGACGTATTGGATATTATAAAGAAAAATATTGGTATGGATGAAGAAAAAGAAGATAAAGAAGAACAGGAAACCATAATTGTTCCAGAACACTCTTTCTATGAGATAATCCTCATGAAGGCCAAAAGCCTTGATGACTTTGACTTTGCATTGAGTCAGATCACCGAGGAAAAAAATCCAATTATAATGGATATGAGCAACCTTGAAAGAGACAGTCCAGAAGAATTTAAGTTAGCAGGGGAAAAATTAAAGGCATTTAGAGATAAAACTGGAGGAGAAGCTATATTACTCTGTAAAAATGGTAAAAATATTATTATTATCACTCCACCCGAGATCAAGCTTATAAGGAAGTGAAAAACAATATTCACATAACTTATAATAATTAAAAAAAAGTATAAATTCAATATTTAATATCAATCTTAATAATCAAGAAATTGATTCAATTTTGGTAAGATTGAGGGATATAAATGGAGTTACCAATAACTAGACCTTCTATGATGTGCTATGCAGATGAAGTGGAATTTCCAGATCTGTTAAATGATCTCTCAGACAAAAAGCACAATGGATTTATAAGGGTTACAACAAGTTCTGAGGAAGGTTTTATTCTTTTTAAGGATGGTAAGGAAATTGCAGCTTCTTACATAAGATATTCTAGGGTGGATGCAATTGAGAAAATTAAAATTGCAATGGAAGATAGTACAACTCTAATTGAAATCTTCAATGTAAGGCAGAATCAGATAGACTTCTTTATGGATATGAACAAACCATATATAATTGGTTCAGATGCATATGATCTCATAAATGAACTTAAAAAACCAGATGAAGTAAATAAAGAACCAGAACACTTACCAAAGCCTAAAGCTGTTCCTAAACCCAAATCTGTATCTGAAGCTTTAAAAGATCCCGAAAATAATTCAAAACCTATAACAGAAACAGTTGAAGAAAAATTATTATCTAAACCCATTAATGATACTGTTATGTCCCCCGCTGATCCGTCTAATGAGTCTGAAAGTTTATCTAATGAAACAATTAATCAAACAGTTTTAAATTCCGAAATGGAAAGCGGACCTGTTAAAGAAACTGTTACTGAAATAAAAGAGAATGAAACGACTAAAGAACCCTTAAATGAAAAAAGTTCTATGGACGAAACAATCCCAGAACCTGTGATTTTAACAACAGAAGTTAATGAATCACAGATGGAAGTTTCAAAAAAGGATAAAATTGTATCTGAAAATTTAAATGCATCAACTGAATCTTCTGAGAAAGATCTGGAAAGAAATCCACTGGAAAAAATTACAGAACCACAAATGGACAGATCTGAACTTATGAAAAAATACGGAATCAAAGATATTCAAGAAGAAGACATTAGTAACATACTTGAATCTTATAAAGGCGGTTCAGTAAGTGATGAGGATGTTGAAAAGATAGAACTGACCCTTATGAATAAAATCAAAAAGTCAATCCTTGCAATACCCAAGATAAGGGGTGCTGAGGTAATGGTTTTCCTTGATAATGCTGATGGATTGAGTGGAAAGGTTAATATTATGATCGAATCTGACACGAAAGGATTTTTATCTAGGATAATGGGTGACTCAAAGGATATTAATCTTGAAAGACAAATAATCGAGATATCACAGATAGAAATAAGGAAGAGTTTCAGGAAGTTCCCTGAAATTGTTGATAAATTTAATGTTAATGTAGAGATTAGTTAGGAGGTATCAGATGACAAGAGTTATAACGGTTGCTTCAGGAAAAGGCGGTGTCGGAAAGACAACTATAACAGCCAATTTAGGTGTTGCATTAGCAACATACGGGGAAGAAACTATAGTACTGGATGCAGATGTTGCAATGGCCAACCTCGAACTTATCCTTGGAATGGAAGGTAAATCTGTAACACTGCATGATGTTCTTTCAGGTGACGCAGCAATAGAAGATGCTATATACGAGGGGCCTGGAGGAGTAAAGGTAGTACCAGCAGGAATTTCTCTAGAAGGACTTCGAAAAATTAAAATGGACAGATTAGAAAGTGCATTAGAGGTTCTAGTTGAAAATGCAGATATCCTACTTATAGATGCTCCGGCAGGACTTGAAAAAGATGCTTTAGCAGCCATAGCAGCTGCTCAGGAGATGATACTGGTTACAACACCAGAAGTACCATCAATTAGTGATGCACTCAAAACCAAGATCATTGCAAACAAACTTGGAGTCGATATTATAGGTGTTGTAATAAACAGGGAGCAGCACGATAAAACTTTCTTAACCATAACTGAAATTGAAACTATACTTGAAGTTCCTGTTATAGCAGTCATTCCGGATGATCCTGAAGTTAGTAGAGCAGCAGCATTTGGTGAACCATTAATTATCAAAAATCCAAAATCACCAACTAGTAATGCCATAATGCAGTTAGGTGCAGATCTCATAGGAGAAGAGTACCAGCCAATTGAACCCGATAAGAAGGGAGTTATTGCGAAACTTGTTGAAGGCCTTCTTGGTAGAAGGTAATTATCATATCAATTGGAATTATATAACTAAAAATGGTATAAAATGTCAAGATTCATAGCATTTGCTTCAGGAAAGGGTGGAGTTGGAAGAACATCCTTAACATTCAATTTGGGAGTAGCTCTGGCACTTTTTGGGGAAGAAATTGTCATGCTGGATCTAGATCTGGTCATGGCTAATTTGGATGTCATAACAGGACTATTAAATCCGGATGTAACATTACACGATGTTCTTGTTCGTGACAAATCGATAGATGAATGTGTTTACGAAGTTAATCAGGGAATACGTGTTGTGCCCACAGGAATCCATTTTGAAACATTGAAACATATAAATCCTAACTACATATCTTGGAATAAAATAATGAATGAAATATCTGATTATGGAGATATGTTTTTAATGGACCTTCCAGCAGGAATAAATGCAAATGTCTTTGAAGGACTTCCTGAAAATACAGAAGCTATTTTAGTTACACAATCTACTATGCCATCAGTAGCTGATGCATTAAAAATAAGAATTCTTTTCAACGAGCTTAACATCAAGATCAGCGGGTTTGTTTTGAATATGTGGTACGATGATAAGTTTCTACTTTCAGAAAATGAGATAGAATCCATACTTGAAGTTCCAATGATCGGTCTTATACCCTACGATAGGGAAGTAGAAAGGTCTATGGCACTTGGAAGATCTGTGGTTGAAGTAAATCCTTCATCACCTACGAGCAATGCTGTTATGCAACTTGCCGCTGATCTACTAGGAAAAGAATATGATCCTATTGAACCGAATAAAGAGGGTATTGTGGGTAGAATAAAGAAGTTTGTTGGATTACTTCCCGAATAATACAATTTTCAATTTATTTTATAAACAGGCTATATATGGGAGTTAACATGAAAAATCCCAAATTAGACGTTCTTGGACTTGGAACATGTAACACTGATTTTTTAATGAATGTGTCTCGTTTTTCTGTTGCTGATGACGAAGTGGATATCGAAAAGCTTCGAGTATCTATCGGAGGTTCTGCAGCTAACTTTGTTTTTGGAGTGTCAAGACTTGGTTTGAATGCTGGTATAATGGCAAGAGTTGGAAATGATCATTATGGTGGGTATATACAATCTGAATTTAGAGGGGAAAATATTGATTCTGAAAGGTTAGTTCCAATCGATGAAAAAACAGGGATGGCATTTATTGCTGTTGAACCTGATGGTGAAAGGTCGATCTATACATTTATGGGTGCTAATTCCAAATTTCAACTAGAAAAAGAGGATATAATCTACATAAAACATTCTGAAATACTTCACATAACCGGAATGTATATTGAAGTTGTTGAAGAAGCATCAAAACATGCAAACATACTTTCACTTAACCCTGGAGCATTATTATCATCATATGGCTTGGAAGCCCTTGAAAAAATCATTAAAAGAACTCACATACTGTTTTTAAACAAAAAAGAGGTCACATTACTAACAGGTAGAGACTATAATGATGGTGCTGAAAAGCTTGTCGAAACTGGGGTACCTTTGGTAGTTGTTACTATGGGAAAGGATGGATCGAAGGTTTACACCGAAACGGGCCAGATTCACCAACTTGCAAATGAACAAAATGTCATTGACACGACTGGTGCAGGTGATTCATTTGCAGCAGGATTTATAACAGGATTTTATAATAAAAAAAATCTTAAAGAATGCCTTAGGCAGGGAAATAAATTTGCATCAACTTGTGTTACTAAATTTGGGGCATTTAAAGGTTCAGAATATAAATATAAATAAAATATATGTATTATTTTGATTATATCTTGAAAAAATCTGCTGCATTAGAGTAAGATACCTTTTTAATATTTACAGATTCTACACCTGCAAGCCTAAGTCGATGAACAGTTTTTGGAACAGATAAAGGGTCAGATGGTGATGAACTCATATCACTGTCTAAAACAAATTTATCATAACCATATTCATCCATCATATTAACTGCTTCATCTGGTGTCATCTTTTGTGGTTGAATAGTGATTCCCAGAAGCCCCTCAAAATCCAAAACCCTCGCTATTATTGATCTATCAACATGATCTAACTGTACAAGGTTGGTTTCAATATTATCTTCTATCAAAGAAGCTGTTATCTCGGTTATTTCCTTTTTATTAGTTCTTGGTGTATGGACGATCACTTTCATATTCATGTCCTGTGCAAGGTTTAACTGTTTTTTGAATACTTTTACCTCCAATTTTGATCCAGTTTCAAGTCCTATTTCTCCAATTGCAACTACGTTTTTATATTTCAGCATTTCTGGTAGTTTATCTAGAACAATTTTGTAATCAGGGGATATACTTCTAGGGTGTACTCCTATGGCTGAATACAAATTTAACCCATTATTCGCTGCTCGTTTAGTATCATTTTCCATAATCCTGTGTATATGGTCTAAAACAACGTCTGATGTACTCATTTTCATTGGATCGTGTGCACAACTAACTGCTTTATCCACACCAGCGACTGCCATTTTTTCAAAATCTTCGTATGGTCTTGTATCCGCATGTACATGGGCATCTATCATATATTATCACCTTTTATGGATATTCATCTGACTAAACCTCTTTGATTATATTTAATTTAATAAATAAAAATTCTAATCAAACATTTTTCAACACTATTTATTATGTCCATTCATGGTAAATAATAAATATTTTGAAGCCATAGTTCTACATGATCTTTATATTATAACTAAAATAGAATGAAGGTGGAATAATGGATGTAGAGGAAATGGCAAAAAAGGCATCTCTTAAGGATCTGAAAGAAATAGCTAAAAAAAATAATATAGAACTGGGACGCTGTCCAACCAAAATTAAAATAGCAAAATTGATTCCAAAAGACGAATTAAAGGCCTTAGTTGGGGAATCTGATAAGTAAACATATATTTTCTTATTTCTTTTAAAAACTATTTAGAATTCTACAGAGACAAAAATAAAAAAATAATTTAAATATCTTCAAATTCCAGTGTGCCATTTATAAGATCAATTAAAACACTGTAAATATCTTTTATTGGTACTCTAATCTGTTTAAGATCATCCCTGTTTCGTATGGTTACTGTATGGTTTTCAAGGGTTTCATGGTCTACTGTCACCGCAAATGGGACCCCTATCTCATCTGCACGGGCATATCTACGTCCTATCGTCCCTGATCCGTCGTACTCAGCTATGACTCCCTGATTTCTGAATTCATCCCTTATGCTGTGTGCTATCTCTATAAGATCATTCTTGTTCACCAGTGGAAAAACACTGATACCAATAGGAGCTATCTGTTTTTTTAGATTTAGATAAGTTCTATCTTCATTTTCTGTATAAGAATGTAGAAGAACAGAGTATATTATACGGTCTATTCCATAAGATGGTTCGATTACATGGGGAATTATTTTTTCTCCGCGTATGATCTCTTCACGTTTTTCAAAACTAATTATATCTGGGGATAATTCGTAAAAATTGCCGTCTAGTTCTAATTTAAATACACCATCTTTATTGAAGGCTGTTTGGATATCTGAAACGTCTAAATCATTTATTGCTGCTAGTATTTTCGGTGCAGCACCCTTGAAACGGGGGCCGAACTTCTTCATATCTGGTTTTATTGCTAGGGTGATAATGCTTCGTGGTTCATCGTACTCTACAAAAACACTTAAATCTTCCTTGCTGTGGATGCTATGAGATTTTAGGTCGAAATCTGTTCTATCGGCTATACCTATTATTTCGATCCAACCAAATCTATCTGTCTCGACTTCAACGTCCCAGCAGTCAATTGCATAGTGTGCCATCTCTGTTGGAAGATGTTGTCTAAATCTTATAACATCGGAAGGAATTCCAATATCATTCAGGAACCTTGCTGCCAAGCATAGCTGGTAGGTTAATATCTCACTGGAAATTGTACCATCTTTAACAGCTTTACCTGCATTTGTTTTTTTCGATCCACTCTTATTCATCTGATTTTCTGCTGAAAAGAGTTTTAAAGTATCTTCAGCAAAATTAGAGAATTTTGGATGGTTCTTCATTGATGGGGCTACAAATATCTCTGCTTCAGCTTGTGTGAACTCTCTAAGTCTAATAACTCCTTGTCGGGGTGAAATCTCATTACGGTAAGCTTTACCAATCTGAACCACACCGAAGGGAAGTTTTCCCCTGAAAAACCTTAAAAGTCTTTTAAATGGAATAAATATACCTTGAGCTGTTTCTGGACGCATATAACCAGTTTTTTTCCCTTTTGCACCAATAAGGGTTTGGAACATGAGGTTGTAGCTCCATACATGCGTTAAATGACCGCCACATTTAGGGCATCTGATCTGGTTTTCTGACAATATTTCAGTTAGCCTCTGATCTTCAAGACCCTCTACATCTTTATCTATAGCATCTTCAATGATATGATCTGCCCTGTAAACTTCCATACAATCTTTACACTCAGTCATGGGGTCTGTAAAATGGTCTACATGTCCAGATGCTTTGAGAGCTTCTTCTGGCATTATGGTTGGAGACTCTATTTCATAAAAACCTTCCCTAATTATGTAGCAATTTCTCCACTTTTCGATGATGTTGTTCTTTAGAATTGCACCTAATGGACCGTAATCAAAGAATCCTGCTGATCCTGAATATATTTCAAATGAAGACCATAGAAATCCTCTTTTCTTGGCTATGTTCATTACCTTGCTGTCTGTCATATAAAGTCCTCTCAAAATATAAAAATCATTTTATTAATTTAAATAAAATTTTTAATTCAATCCTTAGTCAGGGTGGATCCCCTGATCAGTTCATAATCATGCTTAATTTTACTGGTAACCGGGCGTTTCTGGTTCATATATTTACTATCACGATCCGGATGTCCATAGGGGCGTTCTGCAGGTGATGTCATCGTTTCGAATACAATTTGACAAACCCTTTGACCTGTATACAGTGCAACAGGCATTTTTCCAATATTTGAAATTTCAAGGGTTATCTTACCGCAGAATCCAGGGTCTATGTATCCTGCTGTTACGTGCATTGTAATTCCGAGCCTTCCCATAGATGAACGACCTTCAACTCTTGCAACAAGATTGTCGGGAAGTTCAACTGTTTCATAGGTTGTTGCCAGTGCAAATTCACCGGGATGAATTATGAATGGTTCTCCCTCATCGATGTAAAATGATTCCATATACCCCTCAATATCAGATTTATCCATTGGATCGATAAAAGGCTTTCTTATTAGTCTGAAACTTTTGAATTCATTTCCGATCCTTAAATCAACTGATGATGGCTGTATCTGTCTTTCAGGTTCACTTAAAGGTTCAATAACTATTTTACCCAATTCAATATGTTCTTTTATATCTTTATCACTTAAAATGGCCATTTATTGCCCTCGTTTTCCTTTTTTGATATCTTCTTTTATGTTTATCTTTGATATATCTTTGACTGTATTGGGTATTCCGCAGCTGTTCCCAACTCCAAGTACCATTATATTAGTTCCAGGTTCAGATAGTAATATTGAATTCTCAAGGACTTCAATTACCTTTTTAGATGATTTAAGTATTTTGTTAGTCATTTGACACATAGATTCTTCCGGTCCCATTTTAACAATTATTGCATCAACTTGAAGCTCGTTTTTCACCATCTTTTCCTCAATAATCCACTTATCAACTCCAAATCCACCAATAACAACACCAATACCCTCAGCAACTGCTCCACTTTCTTCTCCTTCGAGTTTCTGAGCTGCATCTACTGTTATTAAACGTTTAATCCCTCTTTCTTCCATGATATTAGTAACAGTTTTTCCAATTTTTCCAACTCTTGCACCTGGACCCTTTGCACGTACTACAACTACTTCTCGTCCTTCTACATTTTTTTCACCAATTACTAAATCTTCAACGTATTCGAGTTCATCTTCAGATAAATCTTTCATGAGTATGCCTGAAACTAACGGCCCCAAACCATCACCAACTGGATTTCCTTCTGAAAATGCTTTTACACCTTCATATTCAGCTTTCACTAATCTCATGATCAGGGGCAGGCCCATCTGAAGCATCAGTAGTATCTGTAAATTTCCTGTTTTCTTCGAAAGTTCCGAGTTATGTCTCACCATTTTTGCAACACCATTGATACCCAATGTTGCCTTTAAGGTCATAGTGATATTCGACTTCCATTCGTCATCTGCTTGGGGTGCTATGGTTTTTGTCATTTGTTTGAATCTTTCTTCGCCCAAATCCAGAATGGTTTCAAACTTGTCCATTATACCGTTAGGATCCAATGAAACTGGTGGAACAATAAAAAATTCCATGAAATTGTCGACTGCGTGAGTGGGATCATTTACTGGATTTCCTTTTTCGACAGAAATTTTTATCAACTTTTTTTTAGACTCTTTAACCATATTTTCAATTTCTAATGTGTAACTTGTTATTGAAGAGTTAATCCTCATCCTAAGCAAAATTGGAATCATTATAATGAGTATTATAACCACAATTATCCCGATTATATCAAATGGAGTTATTCCAAGGAACATTAAACGTCACCTTTAATATTAATTTCCTTTATTCGAACTTTAATCCTCCTAAAAGTACCTTTCAGAGTATGTGCTTCTCTTTCAGATATAAATGCCCTTCCAATTATTCTTCTAAAAACTAAAGATGCATTTTTACTCTTATGTCGAGGGTAGCCGAGTTTAAGAATGATCTCGTCCATACAATTGATCAAACTATCTTTTTCAGCAGCTGAGGCGGATTCAATTCTGTCTACAGGGTATGATTTTTCCCTTTTAAACATTTCATAGAAGATTATGGCGGCTGCATGTGTAATATTCAATATGGGATAATAATCATGGGTGGGGATACTTACTATTACATCACAAAGGGATATTTCCTCATTTGAAAGACCATTTCCTTCTCTACCAAATATTAAGGCCATATTACCATTATAATTAATTGTATCTGCAAGTTGTTCGGGACTTACTGCAATTCTTGCAACATTATAACTTCCACCAGCATTTCCCGTTGTTCCAATGGCTGAATCAATCTCCTTTGACTTCAAAAATTCTTTTAAAGAATAATATGTCTCAGAGTTACTTACTACTTCTCTTGCATGCATTGCCTTGTAATAACTTTCATTTTCCATTTTACATGGATTTATCAGGACTAGGTTTGTGAGTCCGAAGTTTTTCATGATTCTTGCTAGGAAACCTATATTTCCAGGAGACTCAGGTTCTACAAATACAACATAGATCATATTTTACACTCGTAATTTTTATAAAATATTTCTTATAATAATAGTAGCTATATCAACTAAGAATAGGCCATTTCGAGGAGTTTCAAAATATTTAAGACCTTAACGTTTTTAATTCCCTCTTTTTCGAGGCTGTCTTTGATGTTGTATTCGCAGAATGGGCATATGGTTACAACAGCATCAACACCCAGATCTTTAACCATGTCAACCTTCTTCTTGCCTAGGCCTGCTGCAATTTCAGGTTTTCCTGCACGTACCCCTCCACCTGCACCACAGCACTGATCAGGCACTTCCATCTCAACAAATTCAAGTCCTTTTATTTTTTTAAGTATTTCCCTGGGTTCTTCACTTATGCCCTGGCCTCTAATTAGGTGGCAAGGGTCATGATATGTTACTCTCATGTTCAATGGCTTCATATCTTCAGTGTTCAATCTTTTAACCAAGAACTCACTTATATCCATAACGTTCAAATTAACACCGTATTTTGGATAGTCGTTTTTGAGGGTTGATCCACAACCAGCGCAAACTGTTACAATCGTATCGTAGTCCTTGAATACTTCCTCATTTCTCTTAACAAGATCAGGAAATGCGTCTGTCTGTCCGGTTCTAAGGAGTGGGGAGCCACAGCACACTTGATCTGTTGGTACAACAACATCCACATCGTTGTATTCCATAACCTTCAGAAGTGCGATTCCTATTTCGGGCAGTCTGTAATCTACCATACAACCTGTGAACAATGCTACCTTGGGTTTTTTGTTATGTTTATCAGATTCAGTAGAGGCATCGATTTTAGAGTTGATCTCATTATTTTCTTTGGTATTTATTTTTATTTTACCCTCTGAAACTGCTTTTATAAACCCTTCTCCATATGTGCCCTTCCCAAGAGGTTCTACTGATCGTCCTGTACTTTTTATAAGCTCTTTAATATTTGTGTGAATAGGCAATGGGCCTACACCTTCCTTACAAGCAATCTCCCTGAGTTTTTCAATGGCCGCTCCGAAGGTGTTTATCTCCTTTGGACAAACTTCTACACATTTCCCGCAAGATGTACAACAGTAAAGTCCTTCATCAAACCCTTCTTTAGCACGGTCTTCGCAGTCCCGTGGATCCATTGCAAATTTGGAAATATAACGCATAAAGTAGGGACCAGCAAATTCTGATGTTTCCTTGACTACAGGACACGCTGAAATACATGATAAACATTCAATACAACTTCGAATCTTTTTAGTGTCTGCGTATTCTTCGGGATTCATAATTGCAGGGCAATCAGAGATTGTACAGTCACCAGATATGTACAGACCTAATTCACCGACTTTGTTATCGAATTCAGATCTGTCAATGACCAAATCTTTAATAACATCAAAATCAAGCGGTTCTATTACTGCATTATCAACTATTTCAGATTTGCAGGCTAAAACCACCTTTCCATTCATTTTTAAAGCGCATGATCCACACTGACCTGCTCTACATGAACATCTGTATGCAATATTTGCATTGTACTCCTTGTTAATGTAATTAAGTGCGTCCAAGATCTTCATCTTATCCGTTTCCAGGACGTCATAACTTTCTAAGTGAGCAACTTCACCCTTTTCAGGGTCTTGCCTTAAAATATTGACTTTTATCATTTCTATCTCCGTTATTTCTTGAAAATCTGTTAAAAAAGATCTGTTTAAAGTGAAAATTATTATACGGGCTTATAATCCCTTAAACTGTTCTGTAAATAATTTTTATTGTCTTCATTATGATACTATCATATTGGTTGATATATTATAAATAATTTATAAGCAAATTTAAATTTAGAGAATTATTAAATTTTAATCTGTTTTTAATAGTTAAATCCGTTTAATCCATATTATCTATGAGTTTTCTTACCAGTAGCCAGTAAATTAAAAGTTCGTCTTCCATTTTTTTGTAATTAGGATACTTAATTGATATTATATTCCAGAATTTCTTGTTATGTCCCATTTCAATTAGATGGGCTAGTTCATGGTAGACAACATATTCAATGAGATAAAATGGTAGATGCATGAGGTAAATATTAATGTTAATATTCTTTTTTGAACTGCAACTTCCCCAACGGGTTTTCATCCTTTTGAAATAGACTTTATTCACTCTTACATCAAGTTCATTGGATAATTTTTCTACATAATCTAAAACCATTTCCATCAATTCTTTATCTGTAATATGGAAATTTAGTTCTTTATTTTCTGCTTCTTTCTGGGATGCTTTCATACGACTAAGCTTGTTATATATCCATTTTTCATGATTTTTGATAATTTCTTCGTCCTTATTATAATTTACAGGCATTATTAGACGTA
>Ga0302161_10000165_pt1 | contig 16278 bp, 14 predicted proteins | sample I_Fen_E2_1_FD_193498 | JGI IMG/M metagenome (GOLD analysis project Ga0302161, IMG submission 193498) | Peat permafrost microbial communities from Stordalen Mire near Abisko, Sweden - I_Fen_E2_1 | ecosystem: Environmental > Terrestrial > Soil > Wetlands > Permafrost | place: Sweden: Abisko...
AGAGTATATAGGGGGGGGGTTTAGGGGGGGAAATTTATTTCCCCCCCTATAAAATTAGCTTTAATTAAAAAAGAGGGGGGTAGAGGGGGGGGAATCTCCCCCCCCCTAAAAAAAAAAAAAAAAAAAGAAGGGGAGAGGGGGGGTAAAGGGGGGGAGAGGGGGAAAATTTTGTAAAAAAATCAATTCATTTTAGGGACAAGCATTTTTTGTGAAAAATTTCAATATGTTTCCGCCATAAAAAAAATTTACCAAAATTTTTCTTTTTTTGGAAAAAAATTGGAAATTTCCTACAAAAAATTTTTGTATATTGATTTATATAAAAAAAAAATTTTATTTACTGTGGAAATGAAAAAATGCAAATTTTTGCGATTTTTTTTTTTCGATGCGGAGGTGATTTGGAGAAAAAAAAATTGGATATCGATGGTTAAAATGAAATTTTTTGTATATATAAATCAATACATATTTTTGTATAAAAATTAATTTGGTTTAAGATTATTTTTTTTTTATAAAATATTTTGTTAGTCTGTTTATATATATTTGCATGTTTTTACTTTAAAAAAGGGTTTTTTGTTAGTCATAAATAATTGATTCCCCACAATTAAATTTAAAATAATTTTTGTTTGGTAATTTTTATAAAAATTTTAAAGATGCTATATTTTTGTGTTGTATCTGGGTGAATTAGATTAGGTACTTAAAATATAAATATATTTTATTAAATATTTAATTTTTATAAAATCTAGTTTATTAAAGAATTTTCTTTTGTTAATAGAGTGGTGTAGTATTTCTACGATTTTTGTTATACAAGACCTTAAGTTAATTAAGACTGTGATATTTCAAATATTAAAGTAAATAAGTTTTTAGGTTTTGATTTATCCTATACAACTTTATAGCTTAAACAAAGCATTGGATTTTTAATTCAAGGATACACATGTTTGTTAAAGTTAAAGTGAGGTTTTTTATTCAGGAAATACGAGGATGTTCTAATAGAATTATTTTGGTAAACAGAATTTTAAAAAGAGGGATTATTTTAGTTTTTGTTGTACTATTTATAAGGGTTGTTTTTGTGGGTTTAATATCTTGCGGGGAGGTTGTTTGTTTTGAGTTGGAGATTCCTAGGAATGGAACTTGAATTATAAGTATTCCTTTACTAGTTGATTGGTATTCTTTAATTTTTTTTTTGGTTGTATTGGTAATTTCTGCTTCTGTAATGGTATACAGAGTTGCATATATACAACATGAAGTTTATTTAAAACGTTTTGGTGATTTGGTAGTTTTATTTGTTTTATCTATAAGTATTTATGTTTTTGTTCCTAATTTTATTGGTTTAATAATTGGTTGGGATGGATTAGGTTTGGTTTCTTTTTTATTAGTAATTTATTATCGTGATCATAGTTCTTTAATGGCTGGAAAACGAACTTTTTTAACTAATCGAGTTGGTGATGCTTTATTGATTTTAAGACTTGGTTTAATTATTGAATTTTCTACTTGAGGCTATTTTGATTTGGAGGAACAATTACTTGGTTTTTTTTTAATTGGACTTGTTGTTGTTGGAAGGACTACTAAAAGTGCTCAGTTTCCTTTTAGTGCATGGTTGCCAGATGCTATAGCTGCTCCAACACCTGTTTCTGCTTTAGTTCATTCTTCCACTTTAGTAACTGCTGGTGTTTTTATGCTAATTCGTTTTAGTGGTTGTTTTGATGGAATTTGAAGGGTTTATTTATTAAGAGTTGCTGGTTTCACTGTGGTTTGAGCAGGGGTAATTGGTTTTAATTGTATAGATTTAAAAAAATTAGTTGCTTTTTCTACTATAAGGCAATTAGGTTTAATAATAGTGAGTTTGGGTTGTGGTGCTGTAAAGGTTTGTTTTTTTCATTTGGTTGTTCATGCGTTTTTTAAAGCCTTAATATTTTTATGTGTTGGGATTGTTATTTTTTTTAGAGGTGGTGTACAGGATTTTCGTCTTATTAGTGGTTTGTGATATAAAGTTCCTGTAAGATTGGGATGATTAATGATTTGTAGTTTTTCTTTAATAGGTTTGCCATTTATATCTGGATTTTATTCTAAGGATTTGTTGCTTGAAATGTATTATTTAGGGGGGGGGGTGGTAAGAAGAATAATAATTTTAGTTTTTGGTGTTATATTTACTAGTGCTTACGTTTTGCGATTTTTGTGGAAATTATGTTGTGTCGAAGATTTTTATGTATTTCGTTCTAGCTATGAAGATGGGGTTTATAATATATTGCCTTTGTTTATTTTAGGTGTTTGTTCTATTTGAGTTAGTTATGTTTTGCAAGTTCATATAATTGATTTTTGTAACTATTTAGTTTTAAGACTTAGATTTAAATTATTAACTTTATTATGTGTTATTTTAGGTGCTGGTGTGTTTTTTATTTTTCAAATATCTGAAAGGACTTTTTCTATCAGAAAACTTAGTTCTTTTTTTAAAAAATCTTTGTTGTTTAGTTTATGATTTAAATCTATAAGACTATTATCTTTTGGGAGTGGTGATTCTTTGAGTTCTATATTTATATCAAGGGTAAAGGGTGTTATTTTAGTTAATGTAGAAAAGGGGTGAGTTGAGAATTTGTTTTGGGGTAGTGGTTTAAGGGAAATGGTTTATTTTATGATTTCTTTTGTGCGAAGAGGGTTATTAAAAGAAATTGGAGTTGGATTATTTTTTGGGGTAGTTTTTTTGTTTATTATTTTTAGTTAGAAAGTTTGATTCTATAGTTTAATTAAAATTTTAAATTGCAAATTTAATGATGAAGAAATTTCTGGAATTTTTTATTTTTTTTATTTATAAGATAGTTTTTAAATTTGTTACTAAAATAGCAAAATTAAGTGTTTCTAGTTTAGGTCTAGAGGGTGTAGTGTATTTACTTTTAGTACAATAAGTATTTAATTTTAAGGGTAGTAAGGATAGCATAAATAGTGTGTTTTGTTTACACCAAAAAGGTAGTTAATTGATTTTCTTACTAGCAAAAAGGTGTTTGTGGCACATGAAGTTTTGGTCTTCAAAGTATGGTTTTATGACTATTTTTGCTTTTATTTAAATTGTTATATTTATTAGTATATTATTAGAAATTTTTTTTTAAATTTTGTAGGAATGTAAAAATATTAAAAAAGAAATATTTGATTTATGTACTTTTTGTATCATGGTTTATAGAGAGGAAATAACAATGTAAGTTCCTGAAGATCTTAGGGTTACTATGTTTTTATTTTAACGTTGTAAAGTTAAAAAGAATGATTTAGTAGTGATAAAATGTTATTCAGAAAGGTTGATAGCTGGTTAAAAAGGAAATATATATTAGTATAAAAAAAACTTTTTTGGAGAATTTTAGTTTAATTTTGTAAATTGTTTTTTTTCAGATTTAAGGGGTTAAGCTCTTAAGTGAAATTGGTGTTATGATAAAGAAAAAGTTGGATTTATTTTGTCTTTCTTTTAAACTTTTGATTTGAAGTATTGTTTGTTAAGTTGTTTATTAAGTACTTTTTTGATAACTGAATTTTGTTTGGAAAGTAGTATAAAATGAGTATTTGTGATTTAAATTTTAAAAATAAAATTTTTTAATTTAAAAAGTTTTTTTAGTTAATAATTACAAAAAAGGAATTCGGCAATAATTTTTCTCGCCTGTTTACCAAAAACATCGCCCTCCGTTTATTTTTATGGGGGGTCGGACCTGCCCGGTGATTAGTCAAGTTTCAAAGTTATAATTATAATTAGAAATTTTTTTAAACGGCTGCAATTAATAATTGTGCTAAGGTAGCGTAATCATTTGCCCCTTAATTAGGGGAAGGTATGAATGGTTTGACGTGGGAAAAGCTGTCTCTTTTGTATAAAAAGAAGTTTATTTTTGAGTGAAAAAGCTTAAATGTTTATAAAAGACGAGAAGACCCTATCGAACTTGAATTATATATTTAAATTTTTAAATATAAAAAGTTTAGTTGGGGAAACTTAAAGTTAAAAAAAACGCTTTTTTGTTATAAAATGATCCTGTATTATAGAAAAATGAAAAAGTTACCGTAGGGATAACAGCGCTTTCTTCTCTGAGAGGACTAATTAAAGAGTTGGTTGCGACCTCGATGTTGGATTAAGGTTTCTTTTTGGGGTAGGAGTTAAAATAGTAAAACTGTTCGTTTTTTAAAACCTTACATGATCTGAGTTCAGACCGGCGTGAGCTAGGTCAGTTTCTATCTTTATTTAAATTTTCTTTGTACGAAAGGATCGGAAAGTTAAGGTGTAACTTTTAAAAATAAAATTAAGTTAATAAGTATTATATAATGATTACTCAGTTTTCTCCTTTATTTGTTTTTTTTTTGTATTCTTATATATGGTTAGTTTTTGTTTTAATTTTGGTTTTAGTATGATGGGGTGGAAAGAAGGCTTATTCTTTATAGAAAGAAATGATTTTACTTTTGTTTTGTATAATTTTTTTGTGTTTAATAGGAGGAACTTTTTTTTCTAAGAGTTTTAGTGTGAGAAGAACTGCTTGCGGAATTATAGTTATTGGAATATTTATTCAGTTATTAAGTTTGTTTAGATTGTTTTTTTATAGGCAGTGTTGAAAGTTTTTAGGCGAATGGTTTTTATTGGACGGTTTGAGAGGATTTATATGTATTATAACTGTAATAGTTGCTGGTATAAGTGTTGTGTGTAGTGATAAAGACTTATCTTTGAAATTAGGTTTTTTTCGTATAGGTTTTGAATTATGTATTTATTTAATTATATTTATTTGTGTTTTAAGTTTTACTGTAAGCAGATGAATGGAGTTTTATTTTTTTTTTGAAGCTTCCTTAGTTCCTACATTTTGGTTAATTTTGGGTTGAGGGTATCAACCTGAACGTTTACAAGCTGGAGTATTTATGCTTATATATACTGTATGTGGTTCTTTTCCTTTGTTAATAATTTTATTGTGATATTATTTGGAGTTAGGTAGGGATTGTTTTTGTATTTCTATGTTAGTTTTTAATAATCAAAGGGTTTTAGAAATAGGATTAGTTGGGTTAAGATGGGTTTTACTAATGCTTGGATTTTTTATCAAGCTTCCTGTATATTTTTTTCATGGTTGATTACCAAAGGCACATGTAGAAGCACCTTTAAGTGGTTCTATAATTTTAGCTGGTGTTCTTTTGAAACTAGGAGGATACGGAGTTATTCGAATACTTTCAGTGTTTGGTAGAACTTTATGGGTAACAAATATTGTAGTTGTTAGAGTATCAATTGTAGGTGGATTTATTTGTAGAATATTATGTTTAGTACAAAGAGATGTTAAGGCTTTGATTGCATATTCTTCTATTGGGCATATGGGAATAAGTTTGGGAGGTATGCTTAGTTCATTAAAAAGAGGTGTTGAGGGGGGAATTTGAATAATATTTTCTCATGGTTTATGTTCTCCTTGTTTGTTTTGTTTAGCTGCTGTTACTTATTCTGCTTGTAATTCTCGTAGTGTAATAATTAGCAAAGGTTTTCTTGTAATCTTTCCATTTTTAAGAATTTTTTGATTTATTTTTAGAAGTCTTAATATGGGTTGTCCCCCATCAGTTAATTTTTTAAGAGAGGTTATTTTGGTTGCAAGAATTATAAGGATGAGTAAATTTTTTATATTCTTCTTAGGTATGTTAAGATTTGTAGGAGGTGTTTATTGTATAAATTTGTATACTATGGTTAATCATGGTTTATCAAGAATATTTTTAATTTCTAAAACAATAGTGGGTGAGCGTCATATAGTTATTATAGCTTTATGTATAGTTGTTTTGTTTTTAGGTGGTTTAGTTTTTGATTTGGTTTGGTAGATTCTGATTTAGTTTATTAAAATGTTGCATTGTGGTTGTAAAGATAGATTTTTCTAATTGGTCTTTTATGGTGTATAAACACGTTGGTTTTTCATGCCAAAATAGAATTGAAAATTTTAAAAGATGTTTCTTTTGTTCAGATGTTGTGCCAGATAAAATGGGTTACTTTGATGAGGTAAAATATAAGTGTTCTTCAACATTTAGAGGCTTAATGGAAATTGTTTGTTTTGAAAACATACTAAGGGTGTTCGAGTCACCCAAAAGCTTATGTTTTTTGGTTTCAGGGAAATTGGGGCATTTAATTTTGTAAGTGTTGGTGGTTTATACATATATTTTATTTTTTTAATTGCAATAATTATGGTTTTTGGAGCATTTTGAATTTCTCAAAGTTGACGTATTGAGTGAGCTAAATTTACTGCTTTTGAATGCGGATTTGATTCTATAGGGAGATCTCGTACACCTTTTTCTTTACGATTTTTTTTGTTAGGGATTATGTTTGTAGTTTTTGATGTCGAAGTAGTTTTATTAGTCCCATATGTTTTAAGATTAAGATTAAAAATAATAAATTTTATGTTTTTTAGAAAATTTTTTTGTTTTATTTTTTTAGTCGTATTATTTTTTGGTTTGTTACACGAGTGTAATGAAGGGTCTTTAGAGTGAAGTTAATTTTTATTGAAATATAGTTTAAAAAGAATTTAGGTGTGTCAGACTTGAGGTGCAAATATATTGCTATTTCTTTATTTTTATCTATATTGAAGTGGCAGAATAGTGCGTTAGGTTTAAAACTTAAATATGGAATTTTTTCCCTTTAATAGTGGTAGTTTTATTGTTTACAATGGTAATGGTTTTGGTTGGGGTGGCATTTGTTATTGTTACTGAACGAAAAGGATTAGGAATAGTTCAGTTACGCCAAGGTCCAAATAAAGTTAGGGTTAAAGGGATTCTTCAACCTATTTCTGATGGTGTTAAACTTTTTAAAAAAGAATTTTTATTTTTGTATTTTTCCTCAAAAATTATGTATATGGTTGGACCTTGTATTTGTTTTGTTTGTGCATACTCTATATGAATTTTATTTCCTGCAAGATTAGCAAGGCATCAGTTTGAATTAGGTGTTTTGTATTTTTTGTGTGTGTCTTCTCTTAGTGTTTATGGGGTATTTTTAGTTGGATGAGTTTGTGATTCTCGATATGCTTTTTTAGGAGCTATACGGGCAGTTGCACAAACTGTTTCTTATGAAGTTGTAATAAGATTAGTTATTTTTTGCCCTTTACTTTTTATAGGTTCTTTTGATCTAGTGGTAGTAAATAATTGTGGGTTTTTAGGAGTGTTGTTGATATTTGAAGTATGTGTGGCATGAATTTTTGTAATGTTAGCAGAAACTCATCGTACTCCTTTTGATTTTGTTGAAGGGGAATCAGAATTAGTAGCTGGTTATAATGTAGAATTTGGTGGTGTTGGTTTTGCTGTTCTGGCTTTGAGTGAATACAGAAATATTTTTTTTATGTCGTTTTTTAGTGGTGTAGTTTTTATTGGAATTAGAAGACTTTTTCCAATTTATTTGGTTGGAGAAATAATAACAGTAGTTTTTATAACAATTTTTACTTATTTAGTAATTTGTATTCGGGGGGTTTTGCCTCGTTTTCGTTATGATCTATTAATAAAAACTTGTTGAACTTTATTATTACCTTTATTTTTAGGTTTATTTGGATTTTTTCTTTGTCTGTAAGTAAAAATAATGCAATTTAGAATTCGAGGTGGAAACCAGCTTATTAAAATTTTATCTTCTGTTGCTTATGATTTACCTGCGCCTGTTAATCTATCCTATTTTTGGAATTTTGGCATGATTTTAGGTAGTTTATTGGCAATGCAGATTTTGAGGGGGTTTTTATTAGTAATACACTATACTCCAGATATGGGGGAGGCATTTAATTCAGTAGTAGGAATTATGCGTGATGTAAATTATGGTTGATTTATACGCAGAATTCATGCTAATGGTGCTTCTTTTTTTTTTTTTTTTTTATATTTTCATATTGGTCGTGGTATTTATTATCAATCTTTTTTTATAATTAATACTTGAAATATTGGAGTTTCTATTCTTTTAGTTTCTATAGCTATTGGTTTTTTAGGTTATGTTCTTCCTTGAGGCCAAATGTCTTATTGAGGGGCTACTGTTATTACTAATTTGTTTGGTTCTATTCCTTATATTGGTAAAATGCTCTTGGAGTGGATATGGGGAGGTTTTACTGTTAATGATGCTACTTTAAAACGATTTTTTGCTTTACATTATATTTTACCTTTTCTTTTGTTTGCAATAGTTGCTGTTCATGTTGTTTTTTTACATGAAACTGGTTCTAGAAATCCTTTAGGGTTGGACACTAGTGGTGATTTGATTCCTTTTCATCCTTACTATACTATAAAAGATATTTTGAGTTTGTTTATTGTAGTTAGAGTTTTGTTAATGGTTTGTTTTTTGTTTCCTGATTTGTTTGGTGATCCTATTAATTTTATTCCTGCTAACCCTATAAGAACTCCTCTGCACATTCAGCCTGAATGGTATTTTTTGTTTGCTTATGCTGTTTTACGAAGTATTCCTAGAAAGTTGGGTGGTGTTATTATTATGTTTGTATCAATTTTAATTCTTTATTTGTTTTCTTGTTTTAAAATTATATGGGTTACTGGGTTGGCTTTTAATTTGTTAGGGCAAATTTATTATTGAATTTATGTAGGAAGATTTTTGATGTTGACATTTATTGGTGCTCAGTTAATTGAATACCCTTTTGTTCATTTAAGGATTATTAGAGGTTTAGTTTATGGTTCATATTATATTTTTTGTATATCTGTTCATAATTTATGAGGGGGTTTGTTGTTTAAGGAATTATAAGTGTTAAAAGTAATATTTTTATTAGTATTTTATTAATATCATAAATAAAATAATTTTATCATATAATGGGGGATTTTATTTTTGAAAATTTGGCTTTGGTTTTAAGTTGGTTTGTTCTGCAATTACATATGGTAGGATATCGTGGTGAGAGGTGGGTAATATTTTTAATTATGATTTTAATAATCTTTTTTGGAAATTATTTATTCTTTTATTTTAGGAAAAATTAGTATCTCAACTCCAATGGGTAGGTTTAAATATTGCTGAAATGCGGTTTTTGGTGTAGAACTTAAAAAAAGATAATAAAGTGCCAGCATCTGCGGTTAAACTTTTTTTTTGAATCAATTAATTTATAGTATGGAGAAAGTAAAGGTTAAATTGTTTTTTGTTTATTAGAAAAGTGAAATTAGATAAATAAGATAATTTAGGTGTTTAAAAACTTTTATCTGAAAAGGCTGTTATAGAGACCGGGATTAGAGACCCCGTTATTTATGTTTTATTAGATACTATGGGGACTACGAACATTTTGTTTAAAACTTAAAAAGCTTGGCGGTATTTTATGTCCGTTTAGGGGAACTTGGCGATTAAACTGATAATCCTCAAAAACTTTACCTCTTTTATTCTTTTCATACCGCCGTTGTCAATTTATCTTTAAGAGAATTGTTATAAGTAAAAGTGAATTAAAAAATTCAGTGAATTCAGGTAGACGTGAAGGTTATAAAGAGGGTTTAGCTGAGTTACATTATATAATATTACGGAAAAATATTTGAAAAATTATTTTGAAGTTGTACTTTATAGTAAATTTTTTAAGAGAGGAAATTTGAATTGTGGTAATTAAAATGTGTACAAATCGCCCGGCACCCTCGTATAGTAAAATTGAGGTAAGTCGTAACATAGTAATGATACAATAATGTGTTGTTAAATGGAGAAAATAAACTAAGAAGGTTAATGGGTTCATACCCCAAATGTATAGTTGATCTATTTTTCTTAAAGTAAATATCATATATAGTGTTTTTGGTTTCGGCCCATAATGAGAATGTTTGTTCTTTACTTTATGCATCGAACGGGTTATCACGTAGTTGATAATAGTCCTTGACCTTTAGCAGTTGCTTTAAGGTTATTTGGTTTAACTTCTGGATTGGTTAGGTGAGTTCATAGGGGAGATTTAGTTTTATTTTGGTTTTTGTATGCTTTTGTTGTTTTAGTATTAACTTTAGTTCGGTGGTGACGTGATGTTGTTGTTGAAGGGGTTTATATAGGATGTCACACTGGTTATGTTGTTCGTGGTTTTCGTATTGGAATAATTTTATTTATTCTGTCTGAGGGTGCATTTTTTGCTACATTTTTTTGAAGATTTGCTTATTATACTGTAGGGGAATGATCAGCTTTTTCTGTTTGGCCACCTTTAGGGGTTGAATATATTAATCCTTGAAAAGTTCCTTTATTAAATACTGCTTTATTACTTGGATCTGGTGTTAGAGTAACGTGAGCTCATAAAGCGGTTGTTATAATAAATTCTAGAAAGTTTGAAGATTCTGAGTGATGACGGATGCAAACTTTTATAGGTTTAGGAATTACTATTATGTTGGGATTGTGTTTTACTTTTGTTCAAGGATACGAATATTATTATTGTTCTTTTACTATAGCTGATGGTGTATATGGTTCTTGTTTTTTTTTAATGACAGGTTTTCATGGTATACATGTAATTGCTGGTACTATTTTTTTGTCTGTAAATTTAGTTCGTGTATTTTTTTATCATTTTGCAGAGTATCATAATTATTTTGGTTTTGATGCTGCTGTATGGTATTGACATTTTGTTGATGTTATTTGGATTTTATTATTTTTTGTTGTTTATATTTGACCTGTAACTCCTTTAAATTAATATGGAGAAAATAGGTTGCTTTGTGGCTTCTAACTTTCAAAGTAAGCAGTTCGATTCTGTTTGTTCTCCTATGATATGGTTGGTAGTATTAACTCCATCTTTTGTTTTATTTTCTCTTATAGTTGTAATTGGGACTATTGTTGTTTTTTTGAGCTCTAGTGTTGTAGGAGTGTGATTAGGCTTAGAGGTAAATTTTTTGGGAGTTATTCCTTTAATAATTGGGAGTTCAATTATGGAGGGAGAAGGAGCAATGAAATATTTTCTTGTTCAAGCTGTTGGTGCTAGATTACTAATTATAGGTTGCGGTATTGGAATTGGAAGTTCATGAGATACAATTGGGATAATTGTTTTGATTTTTTTAGTTTCTGCTGTTTTACTTAAAATTGGAATTTTTCCTTTGTGTTTTTGAGTTCCAAGAGTTTTAGGTTTAATTTCTTGGTTTAATTGTTTTGTTGTTAGAGTTTGGCAAAAATTGGGGCTTATTTGATTTTTAAGAGGGCTGGGATTGGGGGAGGTAATGCTTAGTTTACTGGAAATTTTTGTGGTAATAACTTCAATTATTGGGGGGTTAGGTGGTTTAGGTGTTTATCATTATCGAGTTTTGGTAGCTTATTCTTCATTAGTGCATGTTGGGTGAATAGTAATAATTAGGGTTGTTAGTTCAGTTGGATTTTTATTTTACTGGAGTTTATATTTTTTAATTATAGGTGGTTTTATTATATGATTTTATTATTATGGTCTTAGAACTTTTTCTGATTTTGTTTATTTAAAAAGTTCTTTTATAGACAAAGTTAGAGGTGGAGTTTATTTTTTTTCTTTAGCTGGTTTACCACCATTTTCTGGAGTTTTTCTTAAAGTTTTGGGAATTATGGTTTTACTTCATAGATTTCCTTTTGTTTTATTTTTTTTGATGTTAAGTTCTGCTTTAAGGTTATTTTATTATTCTAAGGTTTTTGCTGTTTTAAATTTAAGTAATTTTGTTGGTTTTAATTTATGGTTGGAAAGAGGTTTTGAAAAATTAGGTTTGGTATTTGTTAGTTTTATTTTAAATTGTTTTTTAGGTTTAGGGGTGATATTAGTATATAGTTTTATATAACAGTTTTGTAGTTTATTAGAATTAAAGCTTTGGGAGTTTTAGGTCCTATATTAGGCAAACTGATTGAGAATGTTTTTGTTATTTTTATTTTTATATTCTGTTAGTTTGATATTTTTTAGTTTTCACCCATTAGTTTTGGGTTTAAGACTTTTATTTGTTACTACTATAGTTGGGATTGTTGTTAGTTTGTTTCTAAGGCCTTATGTGGGTTTTATGATTATTATTATTGGAGTGGGGGGAGTATTAGTGGCTATTAGATTCTCTTTAGCGTTGGTTAGATACTGAGATAAATTGGTTGATGGTATTTTTATAAGAGGTGTAAAAGAGGGTCTAAAAAGGTTGTTTATAATTAGGTTTATTTTTTTAATTTTTGGAAGAACGCAAGTTCAACCCAAACTTTTAGATTTAAATTTTATTTATTTTGCTGAACAATGAGGTGTTTCGGTTTTATTTGTTGGTGTTATTTTGTTTTTAAGAGTAGTTATTGTAGTTTTTATAGTTAAGAGTTTTTATGGTACTTTAGTAGATTTTAAAGTAAATTAATGTTATTTATGATTTGTTTTCTTATGTTTTTTTGTGGTTTGTTGATTTTTTGTTTATATAATGAGCATTTTTTGAGGTCTCTTATTATTTTGGAAATTATAATAATTGGTTTTCTTGGTTCTATTGTTGTAGTGATAAGTTATGAATTAAATAGAAATGTTTTGTATATAAGAAGTTTTTTATTGAGTTTTAGTGTTTGTCATGCTGCAGTTGGATTGGGTGTTTTAGTAGGTGTTGTTCGTTTTAAAGGGGTTGGGGGTGTAAAAAGTTTTTCTTTAATGAAATTTTAATTGTGTTGGTAGTTTAAACAAGAACATAACGTTGAAGCTGTTAAAGTAAATTTTTTTTCTAACACAAATATGGCATTGAAAGGTTATATAGTTCGATGATTTATGAGTTGTAATCATAAGGATATTGGTACTTTGTATTTTATTTTTTCTGTTTGAGCAGGGTTGATGGGAACTGCTTTTAGTGTAATTATTCGTATGGAATTGGCTTTGCCTGGTTCTTTATTGAAGGATGCACAACTTTATAATGTTTTAGTAACAGCGCATGCTTTAGTAATGATTTTTTTTTTAGTAATACCTATAATGATAGGTGGTTTTGGTAATTGATTAGTTCCCTTGATGTTGGTGGTTCCTGATATGGCTTTTCCTCGTTTAAATAATTTAAGGTTTTGGTTATTACCTGTTGCATTAATATTATTATTAGGTTCTGCTTATGTTGAAAGTGGTGCTGGTACTGGGTGAACTATTTACCCCCCATTATCTGGGAATGTTGCTCATGCGGGTCCTTCTATAGAATTTGCTATTTTATCTTTACATTTAGGTGGTGCTTCTTCTATTGCTGCTTCTATTAATTTTTTGACTACTGTTTTAAATATACGTTTAGGGGTAATGGAATTAAAACGGGTTAGGTTATTTGTTTTTTCTATTGCTATTACTGCATTTTTATTAATTGTTGCGATGCCTGTTTTAGCTGGTGGTTTAACTATACTTTTAACTGATCGAAACTTTAATACTACTTTTTTTGATCCTATGGGAAATGGTGATCCAGTTCTTTTTATGCATATTTTCTGATTTTTTGGTCATCCTGAAGTTTATATTTTAATTTTACCAGGATTTGGAATTATTTCTCATGTAGTAAAAGTTGGTTTTGGAAAAAGAAAGGTATTTGGACATTTAAATATGGTTTACGCTATGATGTCTATTGGAATTTTAGGGTTTTTAGTTTGAGGTCATCATATGTTTACTGTAGGAATAAATGTTGATAGTCGTGCTTATTTTAGTACTGTTACTATAATTATTGCTGTTCCTACTGGTGTAAAGGTTTTTAGATGATTAGCTACTATTGCTGGTGGAAATATTCGTTCTATTCCAAGTTCTTATTGGGTTTTAGGATTTTTATTTTTCTTTACTTTAGGTGGGTTAACAGGAATTGTTTTGTCTAGTGCATCGTTGGATATTGTTTTGCATGATACTTATTATGTAGTTGCTCATTTTCATTATGTTTTAAGAATGGGGGCGGTGTTTTCTATATTTGCTGGATTTCATTATTGATTTCCTATGGCTTCAGGGATTGGTTTACACCCTGTTTGAAGAAAGGGACAATTTATTTTAATGTTTATTGGTGTAAATATGACTTTTTTTCCTCAACATTTTTTAGGTTTAAGTGGAATACCTCGACGTTATATGGATTACGCCGATTCTTTTACATTTTATAATTTTTTATCTAGGTGAGGTTCTTGCATTTCTTTAATTGCTTTGGTATGATTTATGTTTATTTTAATGGAAGCATTTATGAGACAACGTGCTTTAGTTTTTCATGGTTTTCCAAAGAGGGAAGTTGAGTGAATACGTTCATGCTTTCCTGTAAGTTGACATAATCCTAGTTTGAATTTTTATGGTGCTAGGTGAATTAAGTAATAATAATTATGTTAATAGATTTGTTTTCTATTTTTGATTACTGATGGGGTAGAATTATATGACTATCTTTTTTTGTTGTTTGAAATTCTGCTGTTATTTTTATTGTTTTAAGTTTAAAGGGTAGTGGTTATTGATATAAAAATAATAATGCTGATTCATTTTTTGAGGTTTTTATTAGTAATTTTGTTAAAAATTTAGTTGGAATAGAAGTTGAAAAAATAGGAGGTGGTGTAAGGTTTTTTGTTGCTTTATTTTTAATAATAATGTTAATCAATGTTACGGGTATAGTTCCTTTGTTTTATTGTTTTACTTCTTATCATTTTGTGACTTTTTCTTTAGGGATTCCTTTATGGTTAACTAGAGTTTTAGTTCATTGACATTCAGAGTGACGGGTAATGGTTGGTAGGAATTTTGTTTTAGTTGATGATCATTGGTTTATTTCTGGATTGTCATTTTTTGTATTTTGAGTTGAGATTTTTAGAAATGTTTCTCGGGCTTTAACTTTAGGTTTTCGGTTAGGTGTAAATGTTTTGATAGGTCATATAATAATGGTTTGAGTAGAAAAATTAGCATGTTCTGCAGTTGTTAGATTTAATTATTCAAATATTATTAGTATTTTTTTAAATCTTTTCTTGGTTTTTTTTTTATTTTGTGCTGAATTGTATTTTAGTATTATTCAGGCTGTAATTTTTTGAACTTTAGTGGTATTATATGTAAATGATAATCATGAAGGTTTTTCTTCTTTCGAAATAAGAAAAGTTAAAGTTAATGTAATTAGCTAACTAATAATAATGGTGTAAATAAGCATTTTTTCTTTCCAAGTAAAAGGTTCATGATATGATTATTATTGTTGTAAATTAAATTTAAAATTAGGAACTTACGATTATGAGATATTGAAATCAGTTTGGGTTAATAAATCCAATTACTTTACGTGCACAAAAATTAGTTTTATATCATGATATAATTTTAATTGTTATGCTTTTTGTCTTGTTTGTAGTAGGTTTTTTTTTGGTGAGGTTTGTTTTAAAGAAGGGTGTAATAAGGGGGTTAACTTATCGAGTTTTTAGAGGTAATGAATTATTAGAGTGTATTTGAACTTTAGCTCCTGTGAGAATTTTGTTTGTATTAGCTCTAGTTTCAGGTCATAATTTGTATCATAGAGAGGTTGGAATAGATGTAGAAATGAGTGTGAAGGTAACTGGTCGCCAGTGATATTGACAATATGAATATTTATTTAGAAATGTTAAAAAATTATTTAGAATGTGTGGATTTTCTAAATTTGAGGTTTTTAATTTTTTTGATGATGATTTTGATTTATCAAAAATGAGGGATATATGGTTACTAAATTATGTAGGATTTTTTGCAAAGGGAGAGTGAAGATTGTCTTATGATTCTTATATAACAAATGAAACTGATTTAGGTTTGGAAACAGGAAAATTTTATCGAAATATTGATGTAAGTGATCCTCTTTACCTTCCTTCAGGTTTAAAATCAGAATTGTTGATTCAAACTGGTGATGTAATCCATAGGTGGGGTGTACCTAGATTAGGGGTCAAAATAGATGCGGTTCCTGGACGAAGAAATAGACTTTCTATTGAACCTTTATCTGTTGGTGTAGTAGGAGGATTTTGTTACGAATTATGTGGTCAAAATCATAGAGCTATGCCTATTGTGGTTGAGATTTCTAGAATTAAGCGAATAATTAATGTTTTAGTTTTGAAATTTTTAAATGAAGTTGAAATGGGGGAAGTTTTAAATTTATCCACATGATGATCATCTACTAATTAAAAGTAACTATTAATAATTAAAATTTTAATTTATTCATTTTGCTATATAGTTTAAAAAAAATTTTAGTTTTGTAAACTTAAGATACAGAATTGTTTTAGCATTGTTTATATTATTGTTAATGTATAATACTTTAAAAAAAAGAATAAATTTGCAATTTAAAATTAGGATATGTCCTTTATACTTATATTTAAAAGAGACAGCTAATTGAAGTGTTAAGCTGTAATCTTAATTATGGGTCGTCCCTCTCTTTATTTAATAATTATAAAAAATAAAAGAAAGAAGAAAGGAAAAAGGAAAGAGAAAAGAAAATAAAAGAAAGAAGAAAGGAAAAAGAAAATAAAAGAAAGAAGAAAGGAAAAAGGAAAAAGGAGAA
>Ga0302161_10000170_pt1 | contig 16184 bp, 14 predicted proteins | sample I_Fen_E2_1_FD_193498 | JGI IMG/M metagenome (GOLD analysis project Ga0302161, IMG submission 193498) | Peat permafrost microbial communities from Stordalen Mire near Abisko, Sweden - I_Fen_E2_1 | ecosystem: Environmental > Terrestrial > Soil > Wetlands > Permafrost | place: Sweden: Abisko...
GAGTTATTTTTAATGGAATAAATGGTGCAGCTCCGGTTATACAGATCATGAATAGGGGGAAAAAGCTGGATGGAGACTATAATGGTTACCAGTATAATGCCTCTGTGGTGGCTACCCGCTCGGCATACGACTTTACAGCAAGGGCTATTCCGATTGTTCCTTCAGTTTCGGTACCGCTTGAAATTCACAGAATATTGTGGGAACATTGATTCAACAACAATCGTATCTGAGGCTATCTCAAAAGCACGCAAACAACGCAAACAACACAAATTTTCGCAAATAAGATTTGTAATGTAGAATATTATTTGCTGAATTCCAATTTAATAAGATTGCGTTAATTTGCGCATTTTGTGTTATTTGCGTTCTAAAAAGACTTTTGATACATCCTCAATTCATTAAACATGTTTTTTTAAACAAAAAATGATGGACTCATTAAAACCAAAAATTGCAATAATAGGTGCCGGTAATGTAGGCAGTACCTTTGCGTTTTCACTTATGATTAGCGGCTTAGCCCGCGAAATAGTATTGATTGATAAAAATGAATCATTGGCTATTGGCGAATGTATGGATTTAAATCACGGACTGAGCTTTGCCCACCCTACCAAGATTTATGCAGCAGGATATGAAGGTTGCGAAAATGCCGATATTGTGGTCATCACGGCCGGTGCCAATCAAAAGCCGGATGAAACCAGAACAGATCTGATAAATAAAAATGTGGCTATATTTAAAGACATTGTCCCTGCCATTACAAAATACACAAAGGATGCCATTCTATTGGTAGTTACTAATCCGGTAGATATTCTGACTTATGTAACCCTGAAATTATCCGGTTTCCCGTCTAACAGAGTTATCGGATCGGGAACGGTGTTGGATACAGCGCGACTAAAATACATGATTAGTGATTATGCTAAAGTAGATCCAAATAACATACATGCTTATATTATTGGCGAACATGGCGACACCGAACTTCCGTTGTGGAGTAATGCTACCATTGGTGGCATGGACATTGAAACTTATTGTTCGGAATATGCCAAACTGGGTAATGCCAAAAATGAGTTGAAAGAAATATTTCAGGATGTAAAGGATTCGGCCTATAAGATTATTAAGTTGAAAGGTGCTACCAACTATTCAATAGCTTTATCGCTGGTGAAAATTACCCGCGCTATTATTCGCGACGAGAATTCTATTTTGCCGGTTTCAACCCTGATCAAAAATTATTACGGCGTCAGCGATGTCTGTATCAGTATTCCCTCCATTGTAAATATAAACGGGTTGGAGCAGTATATAAGACTCGACCTGTCTACCGAGGAGCAGGAACTGTTTATCCATTCGGCAAATACCTTGAAGAATTTTATCAAAGAGATTGAATTAGAGTGATAGAATTTTAGAGGAAAGAACAAAGAACAAAGAGCAAAGACAAAAGAATAAAGAACAAGGAGGAAAGAGGAACGAATCATTGTTTCCTCACCTGCCCCTAGTTTGCAACGAGGGATAATTGGTCCTACGTTTTTAAACTGAGAAATAAAATTGTATTTCTATTTTTTTATTGTTAGAAACAATAAACCATAAACCCCTCGTTTACAAACGAGGGGCAGAAGTAGCAAAGAACAAAAAATCATTGTTGTCCGGTTAAAACAGTAGATTCTTCATTTCGTTTAAAATGACAGATTATTGAGGCTATATCAAAAGTTTTTTAGACCACAAAACAACCACTATGCAACACGCCAATTCGCACACAAAAATAATAGCCACGCTGGGGCCTGCCTCGTCCACCGAAGAGATTATTCAGAAGATGATCCTTGAAGGTGTTGATGTTTTCCGCTTAAATTTCTCGCATTCCAGTCAGAACGAATACCTCCGATTAGTAACTATCATTCATACATTGAATCAGGAACTCGGAACCCATGTTTCTGTTCTGGCCGATTTGCAGGGACCAAAACTGCGGGTAGGCGAAATAGAAAACAACCGGATAGATCTGGCTCAAGGTGATATCGTGACTTTTACCACTACCGAATGTCTTGGTAACAAAGATCATATTTATATGAGTTATCAGAAGTTTCCACAAGATGTAAATGTTGGTGAGGCAATTCTTATTGACGATGGAAAAATTAAGTTGGAAGTGACCGAAACCAATAATGGAAACCGCGTTAAAGCCCGGGTGATTTATGGCGGACAGCTTTCGTCTAACAAAGGCGTAAACCTGCCCGATACCAAAGTATCGCTACCGGGTCTTTCGGAAACAGATATTTCCAATGCTGTTTTTGCCTTAAAGCAGGATGTTGACTGGATTGGATTATCCTTTGTTCGAAAAGCTTCCGATATTCAGGATCTGAAAAATCTTATTAAACGCGAAAACGGGAATGCCCGCATCATAGCCAAAATAGAAAAACCGGAGGCACTGCTTGAAATAGATGCTATTATCGGCTTGGCCGATGGCATTATGGTGGCGCGGGGCGATTTAGGCGTAGAGGTTCCTTTTGACGAAGTGCCGTTGATTCAAAAATCAATTGTTGCAAAATGTATTATGCAGTCTAAACCGGTGATTATAGCCACACAGATGATGGAAAGCATGATTACAAACTTCAGACCTACCCGGGCCGAAGCCAATGATGTGGCCAATGCTGTATTCGACGGAGCCGATGCACTAATGCTTAGCGGAGAGACAGCCATCGGGAACTATCCCGTTGAAACAATTACGTGTATGCAGCGAATTATTGAATTTTCGGAAAAAGGCACCAGTAGGAAAAGCACAGTGAAAAGACTACAGATTTCGGTTGATGATTTCGCAACCTTTCTGGCCGATTCTATTTGCTATAATGCCTCCAGACTAGCAACAAAAATTGAGGCGAAAGCTATAATTTTGTTTACACACTCCGGATATACCGCCATCAAAATGTCCAGTTACCGACCACGAACCAATATCTATGCTTTTACCAATAATAAGAAGTTATTAAAAACGCTATCATTGGTTTGGGGTATCAGACCTTTTTATCTGAGTACATCCAGTTCGTTAGATGTAGCCATTTCTCAATCAATAGAAGTGCTGACACAGGAAAATCTGTTGGAAAAGGGAGATTGCGTGATTCATATAGGCAGTACCCCTTTGTGCGAACACGGTAGCACCAATATGCTCAAGGTAAGTTCTATTTAGATTTTTAGTTTATGCGGCTTTCGATGGAGTAGTTTTCAACCCAAATCTTCTGCATCAATACCCGAGAATTTTCAATCTTCACCGATTTCAGTACGATCTGAAAGAACAAAAGTGCTAATTCTCCAATTGATTATTCGTATCTTTGCCTTGTGAAAATAGAAAGATGCCCGCAAAGGCTCGCATAAATTCATATTGATATAAAAACCGCCGAATAGATCAAAATTTGGATAGAAAGTAGCCGTCGCTTGGTATGAATATACAGTTTATCCATTCCAAATAAAGGTAGCGGATTAAACTTATGCCAACATCAGTTGTCTAACGCATAGAAAGTAACAATACATAACCAGAAATCATTAAAAAATATTGAACAATGAGAAAAACAGTTGCCATCTTTTTCCTTTTAGCTTCATTTTTTGCGCTCAACGCACAATCAGGTAAATCAGTCGAAGTTGCCCGTAAGTTGAAAAATGCTCCAATTCACAGTGCCGGTTACGGTAAAGACCTTGGAGATTTCAAGAGTGGAATTTACACTATCACAAGTGCAGGACTTACCCGCCAATATACCATTGACATCCCGAAAAACTACAACAAAAAAATTGCTTACCGTCTGATTTTTACCATGCACATGATGGGGGGAAGTATGAAAACCATGGTTGATAATAATTATTATGGTCTTAAAACCTATGCCGAAAAAGATAATGTTCCTGTTATTTTCGTTGCACCTCAGGGATACACCGACCAAACTCCCTGGCGTGGACGTGATGACAAAGATCATATCTTCTTTGCCGATATGCTTAAATTGTTTAAAGGTAAATTGAGCATTGACACCTCCCGCATATTTTGCTGCGGCTTTAGCTTTGGCGCTATGTTTACCTACTCCTTATCATTAGAATTTCAGAGTGATCTTCGTGCTGTGGCTTGTTATGCTCCGGCCAACTGGAACATTTATCTTCCTGAAAACAAACACAAACCTTTGGCTTACTTTAGCACAACAGGTACTCAGGACGGTCTTTGTAAGTATGTCAACTCTGATGAAAAAAAGCAAGGTGGTAAATATTGTGTATTGACTCATGCCGAAGATAATGGACTGAAACAATTGCCGGAATTACCATTAGCTACAACAGCTACTCATATCACCACTGAACTTAAAGGACTTCCTGCTGAATATCCCGTAATGTTTGGTTCATTTGTGGGTGGTCATACCGACAACGCTAAAGATCCCGGATCTGATGTCAACTGGATAGCAAAAGAAACGTGGGATTTCTTTATGCGTTTCTAGTAGCGCGAAGCATTTAATTAGAAATCGTCGGGGATATTTACAGATATAGGTTTGTAAATACTCCCGACCGCTTCTTTAAACTCGTATTTCCGGTTAAAAAGCCAACCGTTTCTTGCAGTTGCTAATTTAAGGTCATTGTCACTTAGCTACAAAGTAAATGCCGTAGTAAAACCTGCTAAATGCACAGCTTGTCCCGACTTATCGGGATCAGCCAGCCAATGAACATACGAGGCGTGTATAAGGAGCCTGTAGCTTATTTTTCAGTTATTTTGCATTTATTTATATTTTTCAGCCACCCCAATTTTCGTTTTGCATATTTCCATGTTTTTTCTCAAACAACAATGTCACGACAATGCATAGATTCATAAGAATTTTATTTTGTTCGTATTTCTAAATTGTCTAAAAAATGAATGAATGTCGTCGGCAAGAAGTTCGGGTTCTCAACTCCTGATTCGCATAATTAATGATATGCTTTTTGTAGGTTATATTCAGATAAACAGTCTTGTAACTCCTGACTATTTACTTGCAACTATTTAGTTGTTGCAATTGTTGAGAATACATTTCTTATTTCATTTACCCATGTTTCAATGTTTTCGGGACTTGCTTTGTCAGCTTTTTCGAAATAGAGATGTTGATTTATGGTTAATCCACAGTATTTAAATATACCATTATCGGATGTAAGTAAAAAAGCTTTATACATTCCCATACTTTCATATTCTGTATGCGATTTTCCATGGGTATTAATTATCGATACCTGTTTACCTTTTAGCAATCCTTTTTGTACTCCCTGATCGTAGCAATAGGCAAATCCATAACTCATAACCCGGTCAATATAGCCTTTTAATATAGCCGGCATACCATTCCACCAAATTGGATAAATAAATATGATATGGTCCGCCCATGAAATAAAATCCTGTTCACGTTTTACATCTTCCGAAACTTTGCCCACTCGTTGCCCTCTCATGTCGTCCAACGACAATGCAGGGTCAAAGTGAAGTTGATATAAATCACGAACCTCAATTTCGTTATTTTGAACTTGCAAACTTTCAATAACGGTCTGCATAAAGCAATGGTTTAAACTGCTCTCGTTTGGATGAGCATAAATAATTAAATGTTTCATTTTTTCTGTTTTTAAGTAAGCGATGATACTTAACAATCCGTTTCCTAAGAGCAAAGCTGAGATAAACAGTCTTGTAACCCGTAACTATTTGCTTATAACTATTTGTATGGTTTAACGATACAAAAGTAGATGGAAGCAAACAGCCTGAATTGTAAGAAAACGAAATACGTAATTATTCTGATTTTGGATTGCAGATGTCCTGCTGAAATTTCAGGTATTGAGTAGGTGAGAGATTTAGGAAGTGCTTAAAGTCATGTATCAGCTGACTTTGATCGTAATAGTTACATTGTTCAATTACATCAAACCATTCTATTTTTTTGGAATCTTCTATGCCCTTTTCAATAATGTTGATCGCTTTTAAAAATCGGTTGTAACGATTTATTTCTTTCGAGCTGTAGCCAAATTGTTCTTTTTGTCTGATTTGAATATTTCTTTCACTCTGATTCGTTTCTTGAGCAATAGATTTTATCGGATTTAGTAATTCATCCCTGAAGTTGCTCAGAAGGGTAGCTGTAGAATCTTGTTCCCGCAGATAAGGTTTACAAAATTCAAGAATACAATTAACCCGTTCCGTAGTTGAACTAATTTTCTCAACCTGATACCATAAATTCGTAAAACAATTTTCGGGCAGTAATTTGTCCGGATTTATAGCAAAATGATCAGGAATAACCGAAGTCCCAAAGAAACGATAAAAAGCATCGTCTTTAAAATTTGCTACCAGAATAGAAGTATCAACAGGTAAAGTATATTCAAATGCATACTTTACAGGTCCCAGAACCAAACACTTTTCTACTAAAATCTTAGTACCTTGTTTGGTTTTCAACGAAGCATTTTCTCCAAAACAGAAAATAAGTATTGTCTGATAAGTTGGCAATATATTTTTGACCAAAAGACTGCTTGTCGTATTCTCTGCAAAGTAAAAATGCGAAAATACCGTTTCAAACTCTGTCGGAACAGAAATTCTAAAACCGCTGTAAGCTTGTTCCGTTTTACTCATGGTTTGCAAATAGTTGTCGTTTCTTTTTGGTGGACACAAAGGTTCTTATTTGTTCGTCTTTTTATTCTTGCTATTGCTCCTAACGAACATTTGGCGCTTTGCAGAAGTTCACTGTCGCTCAGCTACAAAGTGAATTGAAAATCAGCGAAGCTAATGCGGTAGCAAAACCTGCCAACTTATCAGAATCAGAATTCCCGGAATTTTAGAATTCTCAGAATAAAGATCTATCTCCGTTCATTTCTCATTCTTTTCTCTTTGTGCCAATGCTTATTCTGTAAATTCAATAATTCTGTAAATTCTGATTCAGACATACTGCAAAAGAAAATACTGTTCAACCAACGCTTGGGCGGTCACCCCGATATATCGGGGCTAGGACGTTCCGAGTGTAGGAAGGATAAGTATTATGTGTATACTTTTTGTTACAAATTAGGGAAAGGTAGTCTGTAACTAAGTGAGAACTTCTTTCCATTTATTTCAACAGCTTGTTTCTGGTTTATCATTTTCAATAATTCAATAAAATCATCATAGTATTTTTTGTCTAAATAGATACTATACAAGTCATCTGAACGTTTCACGGTGGAAGAACTTTTTAAATCATTCCATTCCTTTTTCCAAATAAGAGGTTTTTCTTTAGAATAGCTAAAGTCGGTTGCCATAACTTCAAAAGTTTCAGGTAACCATTTTTTTGCAGAATTGTCGTTAAACGCAAGAATATTGTCATACACAGTCAAATAATCCTTAGGCGTATTTTTTCTGTCTTCGCTATTCTTTTTTCTTAGATTTCCGTAAACACTTATTCGTCTCGATGTATTAAAGTTGAAAATCATAACATTTGTCGGTTGGTCTGTCCAGTTTGAGGCTTTAGTGAAATCTTTTTGTTTCATTAAACTGTCAGTAATACCAAATGATTTGATAATTTGTTGTGTCTTTTCTCTGTCGTTTTGGACTTCAAGGTATTCAGTTTTGTTGTCTGAAGTTTTCTTATAAATAATTTGTCCATTCTCATATAAAGCAAAACTTGGAACATCTGAACCAATAACCATTAACCATGGATCTGTTTCAATTAAGACAATAATTGGCTGTCCATATTTTTCATTGTATGTTTGACCAAATGCAACAGTCAAACTTAAAACTAAAAAGGTTGTCAACACTAATTTCCTCATATTTCTATTTTTTAAAGTTACACATAATAACCGAGGCTATCCATACATTTGATTTACAATAGTTTAACTATAGCTCAGCTACAAAGTGAATTGAAAATCAGCGAAGCTAATGCGGGAGCAAAACCTACCAACTTATCAGAATCAGAATTTCCCGGAATTTTATAATTCTCAGAATAAAGATAGATCTCCGTTCATATCTCATTCTTTTCTCTTTGTACCAACAGCTATTCTGTAAATTCTGATTCAGACATACTAGCAAAAGAAATTCCGTTCAACCAATGCTTGGGCGTTTACCCCGATATATCGGGGCTGGGTTTTTCCAACCACAGGAAGCATAAGTATTAGCATCAGTTATTTTTCACTTCGTATTATTCTAAAGATTTTTCTAAGTTCAACAGGCATAATTTTCTGTGATAATTTTAATTCAACCGTTTTACTTTGATTAAAGGTAATTTGAGCAAAATAGTCAACCTTGTCAGATTCAGCTAAGTTATTTGATTCTAGTTTTTTAAAGTCAATAGCAGAAATCAAGGTCATTATATCATTCCATTCTTTTTTATTGATATTTCTTTCTGTTCTGTATTTCTCACCTTGAATGTCTAAATAATTCATAATAGGTGTAATATAGTAAATCTGTTTCTCTGTAACATCAATTTCATACTTTTCAATAAACAGAGTTGAATCTCCTTTATATGCAATAATGAGTTTTGTAATTTCTCTATTTGTGTCTTGTGCGTATAACGCAAAGTGAATGAGAGTTATAATTATGAATAAAGTCAACTTTCTCATATAATTGTTCCTAAACGTGATTCAATAGTTAATCTGGTTAGTTTTTCAATTTCCAGTCTGATAAAACAAGAGTTATTATCACGTCACTCCACATTTCAAAACTAGTCAATTTTGCTCTAACTGGATAAACATTAGTATCTATCCATTTGTCATGTCCTACAGTAAACATCATTGCTTTATATTCTAAATCTTTCTCAAAAGGATTCACTATTTTCAACATCATTGACTCGCTTTTTTTCCCTTTTGTTGTTTGAGTAAAGTCAACCATAATAGTTTTTTGAGGATTTAGATTTTCTTTTACAACCCTCATTGAAGTAATTTCACTTTTAGACGTTTCAACTTCAATAAATAGTTTCTCTCCTGGATATATTTGAAGCACATTCTCCTTAACGAAATAAGGTGTTTTCTCGATTTTTTGTTGATAGAATTGTTTTCCATCTACAGGAAGCTTTAAAGTATATTCTTCTCTGTTTGCCTTATCGTTTTGTGCAAAGGTGAAAATTGAGCTTAGAGTCAATAGAATTGTCAAAAATGTCCTTGTTTTCATGTCTTTTTTCTTTTTATAATTACTGCTAACAACCAATTATATTGGCATTTGACAGTCTGCTGGAGCGTTCACTGTCGCTCAGCTACAAAGTGAATTGAAAATCAACGAAGCTAATACAGGAGCAAAACCTGCCAACTTATCAGAATCAGAATTTCCAGAATTCTATAATTCTCAGAATAAAGATCCATCTCCATTCATTTCTCATTCTTTTCTCTTTGTGCCAACAGCTATTCTGTAAATTCAATAATTCTGTAAATCCTGATTCAGACAAACTAGCAAAAGGGAATACGGTTCAACCAATGCTTTGGCGTTTACCCTGATATATCGGGGCTGGGTCGTTCCAACCACAGGAAGCATAAGTATTAGCGGTTCGGTGTTTGTTTTGCCATTTGTCGTCTGTTGTTTTTACGTCAACTCGCCTTCGAACTAAACTTTAATAACTTCGCCGGATTAAATCTTAAAAGTCTATTCGTTTCACTTTCTACGCGAAGCGTTTTCTTTTCTTCCAGTTGTTTTCTCTTTTCTGTTTTGCTGTCTCGTAATTTATGGTTTTGTTGATTTGTCAATTGTCTTCAACTACATTAATACCTTTTTCTTGAAATGCTGAAATCGTCGCAATGCAATTAGTAGGAGCAAAACCTATTGCTAATTTTTCTTTCTTGCGGTGTACGAAAATCACTTTAGAATTACTTTTTTTGTCAAAACCAGTCGGAAAGTGATACCTAAATTTAGGAATACCCCAGAAGTTTTTCGTTTTGTCTATATCTGAGTTCCAATTTTTAACTTCAATAAAAGAAATGTCGGATAACTTAATTTTGTTTTTCCAGTAAAGTAGAATAAAAACTCGAAAAGCAATTGTCAGACCTAAAGCCATACCCAAAAAACTACATAACAGGACTATCAAATCATGTCTATAAAAGAAAAATGTACTGCTCAATGAAGCGATTAAAATTGGTAAATAAAATATGAATGTCTTATTTTCAAATTTGATTTGCTCATTGTCGATTTCAAATGTTTTGTCTTTGTAATTCATAATTTTTTCTTTTTAGTTGATTAATGAACTGATGTTTTTTCCTTTTTATACACTGACCGCATAACGAGAGTCTGCGCAAAAACCTCATTTATTATTTATATATTCGGATACCGGTTTGAGAAAAAATTCATCTATACGATTCTCAGCCATTCTTTTTTAGTTTTTGCGCAGTCTGACGGTCGAGGCTATCCGTATCTGTGGTTTGCAGGAGCGTTCACTATCGCTCAGCTACAAAGTGAATTAAAAATCAGCAAAGCTAATGCAGAAGCAAAACCTGCCAACTTATCAGAATCAGAATTCCCAGAATTCTATAATTCTCAGAATAAAGATCCATCTCCGTTCATTTCTCATTCTTTTCTCTTAGTGCCAACAGCTATTCTGTAAATTCAATAATTCTGGAAATTCTGATTCAGACAAACTGTAAAAGAAAATACCGTTTAACCAATGCTTGGGCGTTTACCCCGATATATCGGGACTGGGCCGTCTCGACCGCAGGAAGCATAAGTGTTAGCGATTCGGTGTTTCGTCTATTTTAAAGTCGTATTCCAATTTATAATATTCTTTAGTTCCTCCCCACCAAATAAAGTTTTTTCGCTCCTCAAATATTCCTATTCCTTGCGATTGCCATTTCTTAGCAAATATTACTTCAAATCTGTAATTAAACGGTGCAAGTTTTTTTGTCAGACCAAATGAACCTACTGTCGCCGTTTTTGTTGAATCTGGATATAATGGTGGTGAACCGACAAACTCATAGCAAATAGAACCTATTCGCGTTGCAATTATAGAATCATTTTTTAAATATGATAAAGTTCCCCAAAAATAGCCAGGTAAATGTGCTCCATAGATTGTGTCGTTCGAGTTGTTTTTAATTTTAAAAAACGGTCCTTTATAGTCTTCACTTCCTTCCTGTTCTTTGTCAAGTTTGATTTCAATTGATTTTGGAGCTTTATAATATTTATTTAGTTGAATATAACCATTTAGTACCTTCTCTCCTTTCTCGTAAATGTCTCCTTTCTTAATATATTTTTCTTCATAATCAAATGACACAGAAATCATAGTATTTATCTCATGACCATTTAATTCAAAGTTATAGTCAATCGAGTCTTTTCCATATTTTTCTGCTTCAAAGAAAATTGAAATTGTGTATTTTCCTTTGGTCTTGAAAAAGCTTTTGACAGAGAAGTTATATTCACTAATTGTGTCTGAAAATAGCTTAGAAGTTTTATTCTCTGGATACTTCAACAAAATTCTCGACTTGAAAGGTCGTTTGATTTCGTTTTCACATTTGTACGAAAAAGTTACTCCATTTTGTCCATACAGAGTCGAACCCATTACTAATAATAGGAAAACAAAAATCAATTGATTTATAACCCGTATTTGCTCCATTTTCATTTTTTACATTTACTACCTAATACACTGGCCTATTATATTTGCTTCTTTTCTGGAGCGTTCACTGTCTCTCAGCTACAAAGTGAATTGAAAATCAGCGAAGCTAATGCAGAAGCAACATCTGCCAACTTATCAGAATCAGAATTTCCAGAATTTTATAATTCTCAGCATAAAGATCCATCTCTGTTCATTTCTCATTCTTTTCTCTTTATACCAACAGCTATTCTGTAAATTCAATAATTCTGTAAATTCTGATTCAGACATACTAGCAAAAGGAAATACCGTTCAACAAACATTTTGGCATTTACCCCGATATATCGGAGCTGGGTCGTGTTGGACACAGAAAGGTATTAGGTTCTCGTTCATTTAATTCGTTATATTATTTTGTTGTTAATTTTTTTCAGTACATTCATATAGTTTTCGTGAAGATTTATGTAAATTGAAAGTTATATATCGTTCACTGCGTCATATTCTACTGACAATAAACTTAAAGTAAATTTTGATTATTGCGAATAAAATCTTTTGCAATTTCTATCGCTACCTTTTCTGTCTTCACATTTTGACCAACCTCCAACCAAGTAAATTGTTTTATTTCAATCAAAGACTTTTCATTATCTGTATCCCACTTAACCTTAAATGTTTTACCAGTAGCATTGATTTTCAATACGGTTATTATTTTTTCCATTTTCTATTTTCAATATTTAAAAATTGAACCTTTCTTTAATTAGATATAATATTTTATTTTCTCTTTCGTAAGTTAATGAATCAATAGAATAAGTTGATTTAATGTTTTTAAAATCTTCAAGTAATTTAGATTCATGTTTTTGTATGAATAATAAGTCTTCATAATATCTAAAATTAAATTCTTTCCCAACTGGTATAACTCTACCATTTCCAATGTAATCATGACACTTTTCCATTAGTCTTAATTGCTCTGCTTTGACTAATTTTATAAACTCTTCAAATGTCGATTCTTTGATAATTGAATTAATCAAGTCAAAGTTTCTCATTACATTATTATCTTCAGAATATGCTATCATTTTATTGTCTTTTTGAGTTTTTTATAATGCTTATTATTCCTTTACAAACCTTTTTTAATTCAAGAGCATTCTTTCTCTGATTTAATTATCTTTTAAACATCTAACAGAAAAGCCATAGCCCATAACTTGTCCTATTTTATGTACTCCAATATCACTTGAACTTATATACCTACCCCATGAAGTATTATTAATAATTGTTGTCGTCCACCAATAGCCTGCTTCATTAATATTATAATATGAACCACAACCATAATTGCCAGGTCCACAGGTAGAACACTCCCCACTAAATAAACCATTAAAGCCACCAACTTCTCTCAACTTACTTCCAGCAATATTCTCACCACCCAGAAAATCAACTAATTTTCCCAACTCATAATCAGTTGGCACATGCCAACCTTCAGGGGCCAAATTTCTACTATCAATAACCGCATAGAAATTGTAAAGATAGCCGTATTTTAAACCATTATTATAGTTGTTCTCGTATTTACACCATGCTCCAGTTGTTGTATTACCCCAAGTATTTCCATCACTAATGTTCGGAATAATGTCACCGTTTCTGTAATGTGTTGTTCTTAGATTTTCTGCCATCCATAGTTGGGTACCAATTTTTACAGTTTTATAAACATTTCCGTCTACGTCAGTAGCTGAGGTGACATTATTTTCGACTTCTTTAATTGCATTTTGGTTCTCAATTTCTTTAGCCTCTATCGATTTTGCTAATCGCATTTCTTTATAATCACTAGAAGAATATATAATAAACTTGTAGCTTGTAATAAATTCTGATTCATCTGATATACTTTGTATTCTAATAGTAAAATGTTTTCCTTGATAATCTGTAGTTATTATGTTGTGACCTATTTCAGAGTTAATTTTTTTCATGCCATAAGAAATAATGCTTTTTTTTATTATTTGATAATTTGCTTTAGAAGAGATTGCATATACTAATCTATTTTCATTATCATTCGCAAACCAAAGACTTAACCATGCTTGAGCTTTACCATCCGAATATTCATTTTTTTTATATGCCCAAGTTGAAACGCCATATTGATCTGCTTTTTCATCTGTTGAGTTACTAAAACTCCATCCTTTACTAAGTAAATAGTCATTTAATTCTATCACATCCTTTTTTTGTAGTGAAATCAACTGATCTAGTGAAAATCCTTGAGCTTTCATTTGAAATGAAAATATAGATACCATTAAAAATCCAAATGTAATAATTGAAAATCTGCCCTTTTCTTTTTTCATATTTTTTCTATTTTCGCTGTACTCTATCTTTTTTCTTTGATATGGAACCTAACACCAATATATGTTTCAGCAGGACCTGCGTAATAAAGCTACACCTATCCCCACTTTCTACCCCCTTGATATCAAATTCTTAGTTTTTACAGCCCAAAAATACAAAAGCTGATTAACACCGCCAACAATATTTGTGATTATTTTCGGAATTGGATTAAAAAAGCTTATGCATTACCGGTTCTAGTGCCTGTAGAAGCTATCGGTATGTGTTTTTGTGTTGTCGTAGCGCATTGCTGCGTCGTGCAGGTATAAACATGTTGCCATATTACGCAAGGATGAATTATCCCGGCCCAAGGATGATCTAAGTTTGTGCACGTTTAGTTCTACGTAGTGCTTTTTTACCCCTACATAGTACTTTTTCAAACCTACATAGTGGCTGGAAGAAATGAAATAGTACTATTCTAAACCTACATAGTGGCTGGACGAAATGAAATAGTACTATTCTAAACCTACATAGTGGCTGGAAGAAATAGAATAGTACTATTCTAAACCTACATAGTGGCTGGAAGAAATGAAATAGTACTATTCTAAACCTACATAGTGGCTGGACGAAATAGAATAGTACTATTCTAAACCTACATAGTGGCTGGAAGAAATGAAAAACCACTAGGAAGATGTGTTAAACAAAAGTCAAACTATTTATTATTAGTGTTGTAAGTGTTTTTGTTATCTTTTGTTGATACTTTTTTACTAAACAGTCTTGTTTCTACCTTACCCCAACCGAAATCGTATCGGTTAAATGCAAGATCCTGGAATTCCTCACAGGGTCTACGATCAAAACTTCCCTTCTTTTTTGAAACAGCGCAGGGGCTGCCATACCTGAAATGTGTGAATCATACAACTATTTTCCCAAATTTTGCAACTCAAATAACCGCAAGAATATTGAACTTTGTGGTACACAAATAAAATAGATTTGTAGAGTACAATTTTCACGTTGTCTGCTAACTGCTAACTGTTGACTGATCACTGCTAGCTGTCAACTTGTTTACTTGTCAACTCGTTTACTAATTCACTTGTCTACTCGTCAACTCGTTTACTTGTCTACTTGTCTACTTGTCTACTTGTCTACTTGTCTACTTGTCTACTCGTCAACTCGTTTACTTGTTTACTTGTTTACTTGTCTACTTGTCAACTGTAACCATCACCTCGTAACTATTCCTATGAATGACACAAAATTTAATATAGCCGTATTGATTGATGGCGACAATGCACAAGCAAAACTAATCAAAGAGCTGATTGAAGAAGTTTCCAAGTACGGAAAGGCAACCATTCGGCGTATTTATGGCGACTGGACAATACCTCAGATGAATAGTTGGAAAGAAATAATTAATCAATACTCCATAAATCCCATCCAGAAGTTTTCGTACACCACAGGGAAAAATTCAACCGACAGTTCGCTGATTATCGACGCTATGGATATTTTGCATGGTCATACGGTGGATGGTTTTTGCATCGTTTCGAGCGATAGCGATTATACCGGACTGGCAAAGCGAATCAGGGAAGAAGGACTTTTTGTGATGGGCATTGGACGACGGACAACCCCTATAGCCTTTGTAAATTCCTGCGAGATTTTTACTTTCAGTGAAAACTTATTACCGGAGATAGAACTGACACGGGAAAAGACTCCTGAGAAAATAGAAATAAAAAAGCTTGAAATAGCTGACTCCAAACCGAAACGAGGAACTAAAAAAGAAATAAAAAAAGTAGTGGAAAAGATAGAAGTAAAGAAAGGATTTCCAAAACTCGACATCGGCATTCTTGATAAGGCTTTTGATATTTCAACGAATGAGGAAGAAGAAGCGTATATCGCCAAAGTGGGTTCTTCGCTTAGAAAGATTGACCCGAGCTTCGACTCCCGTACCTATGGATTTAAAACGCTGACACATCTTTTTGAAAGTCTGAATAAGTACACAGTCGTCAAAAATGAAGTAAACGGGCTGAATCATCCGCTGGTGAAGTTAAAATAATGATTATCCTCAGACATACAAAGGGATTATATCAAAAGTCTTTTTAGAACGCAAATAACACAAAATGCGCAAATTAACGCAATCTTATTAAATTGGAATTCAGCAAATAATATTCTACATTACAAATCTTATTTGCGAAAATTTGTGGCATTTGCGTTATTTGCGTGCTTTTGAGAGAGCCTCTTGCTTCTATTACCATATAAAACTTTTCAAACAATGGAATTTTACAAAGAAAATATTGAGACAGTTGTCAAAGAACTGAGTAGTAACAAAAAGGATGGTCTTGATGAACGGACAGTGAAACAAGCCCGGATAAAGTATGGCAGCAATGTGCTGAAGGCAACCAACAGGATTAATGTTTTCAAAATTATTCTTCGTCAGTTCATCAGTCCGCTTGTTCTTATTCTGATTGT
>Ga0302161_10000174_pt1 | contig 16104 bp, 14 predicted proteins | sample I_Fen_E2_1_FD_193498 | JGI IMG/M metagenome (GOLD analysis project Ga0302161, IMG submission 193498) | Peat permafrost microbial communities from Stordalen Mire near Abisko, Sweden - I_Fen_E2_1 | ecosystem: Environmental > Terrestrial > Soil > Wetlands > Permafrost | place: Sweden: Abisko...
ATTCCGTTATAAATGACTTCATTTAATCGTTTTTCACTTGGGTAAGGTACAGTTAAAATAACTGCCTTTTCATTATTCATTTCAATTTCAATGAATCCTTCTCCTGAATCTAAAATTTTATGTTTTCCATATTCTCCAAAGGGAACAATAGTCTTTGGAGTTCCAACCATAATAATTCCATGTTCACGAGCCAATGGCCCTGCTGCAACCAATCTTTCTGGATTATCATGATTCCCTGAAATAACTAAAGTAAGCCTCTCTCCATTTCCTGATAATCTTTTCAACGTATCATAAAATATTTTTTCAGCCCTTGCTGGAGGATTTGAATTATCATAAACATCCCCTGCAATCATAATTAAATCTATATTATTTTCTTCAACAATGCTGACAAAATCATTTAAAAATTCTTCTTGCTCATCCATTCTGCTTTGCCCTTCTAAATTTTTACCTAAATGCCAATCTGCTGTATGCAATATTCTCAAAATATAACGCCTCCCTATTAAATCCTTTTCTCATCTAACTAATAATATTATAGCTTAATTCAACATATTTTTTCCAATACTATTTTTAAATATATGCTTCTGATCCGCATTATAACTATAAGTGACAATCAAAAGTGAGAATCAAAATTTTATATTTCGTTCTTCGAACTTTCCCTGTGGGCATTTTATCTTTGGCAAGCAGAACTTTCACACCGTGCAATCTATGATTTTGCTCTTCGAACTTACTCAATGAACGAATTTGAGTCGAGTTTCCTTTTATTCTTAAGTACTTAAGTGTTTTTGTTCTTTTAATGTTTTCTTTTTATATCTTGATGCTGGTATAATATGGCAGACACATAATAGTTTAATATTTTCAACTATTATTGAAATAGGAAGTGTGGTTACATGAGAAACATGACATACTATTGTCAAGTATCTTACTTTATAATATTTTTGAGGTGATAATATGCAGATTAACAGACTATTCGAAATTGTCTATATCTTGCTCAATAAAAAAACAATAACTGCCAAAGAGCTCGCTGAACACTTTGAGGTATCTATAAGAACAATTTATCGGGATATTGATAAGCTGACTTCAGCAAACATACCAATCTACACAAGTCAAGGAAAAGGTGGCGGTATCACCTTACTCGATGATTATATACTTAATAAATCAGTACTTTCAGAAAATGAGCAAAATGAAATATTGTTTGCATTACAAAGTTTAACTGCAACGCAATATCCGGAATCGGATAATATACGTTCAAAATTAAGTAGCTTGTTCAATAAAAATAAAATCAATTGGATTGAAGTTGACTTTTCTTCATGGGGCAATGGCAAGAATCGAAAAGAGCAGTTTAATATACTGAAAAGCGCCATTATAAGCCATCGAGTCATTACTTTTGAATATTTTAACTCTTTGGGTGAAAAAAGCATCCGAAGGGTTGAACCTATAAAACTTCTTTTCAAAAGCAAATCATGGTATTTACAGGGGTTTTGCCTGTTAAAAAAAGCGGACAGAACGTTTAAAATTACCCGTATGTCAGATGTCCAAATAACTGAAGATTCTTTCATCAAAAAGCCTCCTACTGAGCTATCGAAAGATACTCAAGATCAAGAATTCGTGAAATCGGTAGACCTAAGATTAAAGATAGCTCCTGCTGGAGCCTATAGAGTACTTGACGATTTTAATGAAAATGAAGTTATAAAAAATGAAGATGGATATTTTATTGTCAGCACATCTTTACCTGGAGGTGAGTGGCTGCTCAATTACATCCTTTCCTTCGGCCTTGTTGCTGAAGTGTTAGAACCAAAAAGTATGCGCAAAATTATTCAAAAAAATTTAGAAGAGATGATTAAACAATACAAAAAATAAAATTTCATAACCTGACGCGATGTAGTCAGGTTATCTTCAATATAATAAAAACATCATCGAACATCATTCAAATAAGTTCGCGATTATAAAGGAGAGATAACATGAATATAAAACTACCTCAACCGGTCGAAACATATTTCAATGCATCTAATGTTCCTGACCCGAGTGCGTTTCTTTCAATCTTTGACAAAGATGCCATTGTTGTTGATGAAGGGCATGAATACCAGGGTGCAGCCGCAATTAAAGAGTGGAGCAAACAGCATCATTTCAGTACCAAACTTATAATGGAAGCTACGAACGTTGTCCAGATCCACAATAAGACCATTATCACTGCTAAGATAGACGGTGACTTTGATAAAACCGGACTTCCTGATCCATTACTGCTTGATTTTCATTTTACTGTCGCTGAAGATAAAATTACACGATTGATCATCTTATTTGCTCGCAAACTAGTGAGTGATTAAGAGAATAGAAACACTATATCACACGACAATTCTGTGGCTGTAATGAACATTGATTTCATTACAGCCACAGAACGTGCCATGCATGTGCGTAGGCTTTACCATCAAATTGAAGAACATATTAATGGAAAGGTGTGGACTATTCAAGAGGATATGCTAGGCTTTGTTACTGATGTCGGTATCGTAGGTCGACTAGTCATGGCTGCCGATGGACCTTGGGCATATGGCGGAGATGTGCATGTTGAACTAGAGAGCAAGCTTTCTGAGTGCCTTTGGTGGATTTTAGTACTATCCGACCGTCTAGGAGTCGATATCACTGAGGCTTTCACGTCATTTGTGGACAATCGAGATACCGAGATCACAAGTTAATAATAAACAAGCTAAATTTACAGTACCAGAATAGTCTATAGAAATATAAGATATCCTGATATTTTTTAAATTAAGGTATAAACTTTATTCTGCTCTCATGCAACTAAATTAATCTCTTCATCTGAATTTCTTATATAAAAAATAAAAGTATAGATTAAGCTAGGTTTAATATTTTAAAAACCTAATTTAATCTATACTTATTAACTGTAACTTTACAGCCCAGGATTCCATTTTAAGTGACCTATAGTACACCTATAACACTATTTAAATCATATTATTTATTTTGTTGATAATAAATAATATTTTAGTTTGGTAAATAAAAAGGATTTATACCTTTTTAACAAATTCAGATTTTAATTGCATAGCTCCAAAACCATCGATTTTGCAATCAATATCATGATCTCCGTCAACTAAACGTATATTTTTTACTTTTGTACCTATTTTTATTGATGATGGACTTCCTTTTACTTTAAGATCTTTGATTACTGCTACAGTATCACCATTGCTTAAGATATTTCCATTTGCATCTTTGATAACCTTTTTATCTTCACTATTGTCAGTTTCTAATTCTAAAGTCCACTCATGAGCACATTCTGGGCAAACAAAAAGACCTCTATCTTCGTAAGTATATTCTGAATTACATTTTGGACATTTTGGTAAATCCAACATATTTTCATTTCCTCCATTCGTTATTGTTAAAAAATTATTTTTAAATTCCTTTTTACAACTTCATAAGAATAGCAATTACGAACTTAAAATTTTAAAAAACATATAGGGAATTCCTTATATGCTTATATATACTATCATAGTATTCTCATATTGACAAACCTTCATCCAAGCTCTCTTTGAAATTCCTTTTTAAGAAAAATTTTAACTATCCAATATTATGAATATTCGAAATAAGTTTCTTATAAAATATTTCAAAGCTATGTTATATTAATTATAAATGAATAATAATTACACGTTAAAATTATTTATAGTGAAAGTGAGATAAGATATGAATTTGATTGATTCAATAAAAAAATATAATCCTTACAATGAACAAGAAGAAAATGATAAAGAAATAATAATACGATGCTTTGATATATTTGATGATATTTTAACACGAAATAATAATATTATGCATATTACAAGTTCTGCTTTTATAGTAAATAAAAATAGAACTAAAGTTTTAATGATACATCATAATATATATAATTCATGGTGTTGGACCGGAGGACATGCTGATGGAGAAGAAAATTTATTACTTGTTGCAATTAACGAAGCAAAAGAAGAAACTGGAGTAAAAAATATTTCGCCTGTTAGTGATGATATTTTATCATTAGATATTTTACCCGTGTTTGGGCATATAAAAAAAGGAAAGTATATTTCTTCACATTTACATTTATCTGTTGCTTATTTAGTTGAAGCCGATGATATGGAACCACTTATTTTTAAACCTGATGAAAATAGTGATGTTAAATGGATACCAATAGATAAAATAGATGAGTATTCTAATGAACCTCATATGATAAAAATATATGATAAAATATTATCTAAAATCAAATAATCTACATTAAAATAGTGGAAGCTGTAGCTTCTGCTATTTTTGAAAATTATGTTTTTTTCGAAATATATAAATTACCTTCTATATTAACTTTTCCAGCTAAAGTTACAAATCTAGTCCAAATATAATGAATAAGATCTCTTTCAGGCTTCATATCTATTATTTAAAATTTAGTATCATCATACATATCAACTCTAAATTTTACATGTTTTCTTTCTCTATATGAACTATTTACTTTTATTTCTCTATTTTATTTTTCTATTATGTTCCTCAATATTATTCCTTACTTCAGTTACTTTCTCACTACATGAAATCATCACTAAACTAAATAATAGCATTAAGGAAACCATAATAATTTTTTTCATAGCTTCCTTGTTTTATACTTTGGTGCTTCTTGTCTTGACATGACCATTCCTGTTCCGCGTAATGGAAACGCTCCATCATATATCCTAGATGGTTTACCTTTATTGAATTCCTATTTCTTCGTCTATTTCTACTCATAAAAATTGGAGAGAATGCCACTCCATCTACTATTCTGGATTATCTCTTAATCATTAAATGAATTAATGCGTGCTTTTTATACAACACCATTTACATTCTCATCTACAAATGCTTTTAATCTCTTATATTTATTTCCTTTTTTCCCTTTTATGCAGATTGATTTATATCTAATTATTTACACAATTGAATATAAAATGTCAAATAACAAAGAATTTCCACGAATTTTATCAAATATCTAAACTTTTTATATATTTGATTCGATAAATACTATATGTTTTATAATTAATAATTATTAATACAGTATATATGTATTAATTTGCGATTGGAAAATCTTTTTTGATATAGCTTAAAAATCCTTTGATGCTAATAGGTTTAGGTTTTTTTCAATCATATAACATACAGATAGGAGAGAACAGTATTGAATAAGAAAAAGTTATTTATATATTTATTTATTTTTTTAGCAGTAGACTCATCAATGATTTTAAATATTAATCGCATTAATCCCTACGAAAATGTTTTTAACAATGATAGAAATTCTATTGAAAACAGAAAAAAATTGCAAGTTAAACTTTTATCCAATTTTACTATAGATTCATCATGGGTAGTTATTGATACCACTACTACAGCCAAAACAGCTTTAGATGATGTTATTAATCAGTATATTACACACGGAAATACTAAATTTTATATTAAAGATGGAGTATACAATCTTAATAATAGTATAAAAGTAAATTTACAAAATGTAATTATTCATGGGGAATCAAAAGAAAAGACACAAATTATACAACCCAACGTTGGAAATAACAATATAGAAGTGACTGCAGATAATGTTCAAGTTTCAAATTTAACTATTGATAATAAGCAAGGTGAAATAGCTTTTGTATCTAAAGATTCCGACAAAGTTACATTAGAAGATTGTATAATATACGGATCACCTAATAATTCAGCTGTTGCATTTTGGGGTAAAACTGTTGTTAATGATATCGATGCTGTTGAAAACAACAATTTATGTTCTAATAATATTATTCAAAGGAATACTATTTATTCTCATCTAAGTGGTAACTTAAAAGATGGTTTAGTATTTATGAAACAAAAGAATGGAACTATAATAAATAATACAATACTAGGTAATCGAATTGCATTTTATCTATGTAGAAATTCCGAAGTTAGTTCTAATACTATTGAAAATTCAGATACTAATGGAATTAGATTTACTGTTCCTGCTTATGACAATAAAATTTCAAATAATACTATAGATAATACTTTAGCATCAGGAATTTGTGTTGTAAGAAGCGACAGCGGTATTACACCATCTAGCTATAGAGCTTCTAATATTACAATTAGTAATAATACTATAACTAATTCGAGATATTTTGGTATTGAAATTTCTAATTTAAAAGATTCTACTATAACTAATAATACTATAAATCAAATTGATTTTGATGGAATATATTTACTATATTCTGATACGTTAACTGTAAAACAGAATAAAATTTATGACATTGGCCTAGCTACAGCCACTAATGGCAGGAAATTATGGGCTTGGGATGAAAATTTAAATTCAGGAATTTTTATAGACTATTCAGTATGCAATTCATTCTTAGATTATAATGAAATAACTAACAATTATAATAATTGTTTATATGGAATTAAGATACAATCAGGTGGTTTAAATCTTAATAATTTAATAACATATAATACTATTACAGGTGACTTTTCCACTGGAATAGATGCCAATACTGGACATCCTGAATATACCATTATTCAAAATAATTTGGTAAATTTAAATTTAATACCAGCCCCAACTAACTTAACTACAGTCTCCTCTTTAGACAACATCACACTAAGCTGGGATCCAGTGGTTGGAGCAACTGATTATGAAATAGACATAGATGGAAATGTAATAAGTAATATAACGAGCACAAGCTATGTAAGCACTGGTTTGGCAAGCAATAATAGTTACAAATATAGAGTTAGAGCAATTGGAGGAAACTGGAGCAATTTTGTAACCGCAACAACTTTACCCGCTGTGCCACCATCAAATCCAGTCATAATACCCGCTCCAAATAATACAACTACAGGATCCTCCGTAGTAATAATACCTGCTCCAAGTAATACAACTACGGGATCTTCTGTAGTAATAATACCTGCTCCAAGTAATACAACTACGGGATCTTCTGTAGTAATAATACATACTCCAACTAAAAAAACTAATGCATCTTCAGTAGTAACAATACCTGCTCCAAGTAACATAACTACGATAGCCTTCGTAGACAAGATTAAAATAAGTTGGGATCCATTATTAGGATCAACTGGATATGAAATAGAAGTGAATGGAAATGTAATAAATAGCGGAACTAAGACAAGCTATATAAACACAGGTTTGATAAGCAATAATAGTTACAGCTATAGAGTTAGAACTATTGGAGGAAATTGGAGCAATTTTGTAACAGCAACAACTTTACCAGCTCTTCCACCACATACAGTAATAATACCTGCTCCAACTAACATAACTAAGGCATCTTCTGTAGAAATAATACCTGCTCCAACTTTAGAAGATACTCCTCAACTGCAAGAGGTTACAATATCATCACTAGCAACACTGCGCCCTAAATCAGAACGTTTAGTAAACTTAGAAAAAACATCACCTGAACCAACGCAGTCAATACTTATTCCCACTAATATAAAAGCAACTTCACAATTTGATAGCATAACGATAAATTGGGATACAGTATTAGGAGTAACTGGTTATGAAATAGAGGCAGACGGAAAAATAGTAGACAACGGAAATAATACAAGCTATGTGAATACGGGGTTAACAAGTAACACCAATCACAGTTATAGAGTTAGAATAAAAGGCATGGAGTGGAGTGAAATTCTATCTGTAAACACTCTAAGTAAAAATAATATAGATGAAAATAAAGAGAACAATATTATAGAATCCAAGTTTAGTATATTTAACTTTATAAAAAATATGAAAACATACAAAGTCGTGGCTACTATAATAACATTTTTATTAGCGTGCAGTTTAGTATTAAAGAAATTTTTGAAACATTGATATTAAACTATCACAGTTAATTTAGGTTAAAATCATTTCTAATTTCAAGACAAGCAATATCAAATTGTAGCAAACTTTAGATAAATTAAGAATCTTCTAAATGACTAGTAACATAACCCTCACTTTATATAAAAGGTGAGGGTATTTGATTACAATTTCTTTGTTTTAAATAAATATAAGCTAGAGGAGATACTTATTTCACAAGTATCTCCTTTAGCTTAATCAATATTAAATATGTTCTACTCATCCACCATCGCTTTTTCTCAGTAAATTATAAGAATTAATCTATACAATGGCAATAGAGAGTCTTTATATTATTTCTAACTTAAACTTCAAATTACTTTTTTCTATCTACAAACCCATCTATTATCTTTCTTGCAATTGTAAATTTTTCAGGTATATTAGGAGGAAAATTATCTTTTGTATACCAATTAGCATGTAATATTTCATTTCCATCAACTTTTATTTCACCAGATTCATACTCTGCAAAAAATCCAATCATTAATGAATTAGGAAATGACCAAGGTGAACTCTTATAATATTTAATGTTTTTTATTTTTATTCCAACTTCTTCAAATACCTCTCTTTTCACAGTACTCTTTAAGTCTTCACCAGCTTCTACAAATCCTGCAATTAAGCTATACATATTATTCTTGAATGCTTTATTATGTGCAAGAAGTATCTTGTCTCCCTTTATAACTCCAACTATTATAGCTGGACAAATTACAGGATACATTACATGATTACATTTTGGACAAACTTTAGCCATTTCATTTTTTTTATTTTCTGTTTTAGAACCACATTTACCACAAAACCTGTGAGTATTATCCCAATTTAATATTTGATTAGCTCTGCCTGCTATCAAAAATAATTCTTCATCTATTAATGTTCCAATCTGAGATAAAGGTATTAACTCAAAATTATCTGGAAATTTAATTTCAGATGATACTTCAATAACAAAACAAGATTTACCTCTAAATTCCCCCAAAAGAAACTCATCTCCATAGTGAATGTTCAACTTTTTAATTTCATCATAAACAGGAATATTTGAAGTATTTTTTTCTTTCTTAATCAAGATGCTTCCTTTAAAAAATGTGAAATATAAATCATTAGACTTACTTTCTTTAAATGTATTAGATAATATTTTAAAATTATTGCTCATATATACTAAATCCTTTCGTGTCATATCTATATTTTCATCGGTTATATCTTATATAAAAAATAATTAATTTTAATCTGCGTAAATATTGTATACTATAAAAATTTAATTGATTATATCTTATAAACTTTATTATATACTATATTTTTGAAATTCATAAAATCATTTTCTTCAACTATTATAGGATAACTCATAATCTTAAGTGGCAAAAAACCATGTTGTTTTTGCATAGGTGGCTGTAAATACTCAAAGTTATTTAAATGAAACCCTAAGCGTTTATAAAATTCAATTCTACGCAAAGAAACATCATTTTCTGGCAGCTCAACTTCTAAAAATATAGGCTTATTAGATTTATTCAAATAAGCCTGTAACATTGATGTACCTATTCCATTGCCCCTTATTTTACCCTCCACAGCAAAATGTTCAATATAATTAAAATCATTAAATTCCCAACTTGCTATAAAAGCAGTTATATTATCATTTTCATCTTTGTCTACAATGATATTATATAACTCTTCACAAAGAAGCTTCTTTGCATCTTCATAACTTCGCCTTTCCACACTAGGAAATGCTTCTTTCATTAAGTTAAAAAAACTATCAAAATAAGAATATTGAAATTTGCCCAAATTTTGATCATCCATTTTTACACCCCATTATATAGGGCTATCTTATAGATATACCCCAATTTTAAGTTGCTTATATAATTTAAATTATAACTAGAAATAAAGGTCACGCTTTTGTGGAATGTTACATTATATGATTTTGATGGTTGTGATCTTAGATCACCATCAAAATCTTCAGTAACCGCAACAAATTCATGGCCTTTATATCTGTCGTTTTTATTTTCCATCTAATATTTCTTCTACTTCTTCAACACTTAATCCTGTTGCCTCTGCAATCTCGTCCACTTCTTCAAACCCCATTAAATCGCACGCTAACGAAATCATGAGTTTCTTAACATTTTCTTCAACCTTTGGAGGTAGGTCTGACATATCTGCCAAATTTTCAGTTAAATCAAAATATTCTTCTTCATCTTCTGATTCTTCCCCCAATTCAAAAAGTTTTCTCTTTTTAGCCTTTTCTCTGTCAAATTCATTAAGATATACTAATTTACTATTATCTACTTCTAAGTCTTCATCTGAGAATACGGTTATTCCTTCTTTTTCTAAAAGGTATGCTGTTATTCCTTTACCTTTAATTTTATTTCCTGTAAATGTACCATCATATACAAAATTAGATCCACATGAAGGACTTCCTTCTTTTAATATAGCTTTAGTAGCTCCAAGCTCTTTTGCAATTTTTAATGTTTCATAAGCCCCATTTAAAAATTGCTTAGTCACATCTTTGCCTTTATTGCTTAGTGCTTTTCCATTATTCTCTAATACTTCACTTACCATATTATTTAGCTCAACTGGATTTCTTGGTGTTTGTAGTCCCCCTAATTGTTCTGGGCACACTAAAACAGCCTTACCTTCTCTAAATAATTTTAAACATCTATCATTTAAATTATTCTTTCCATTATATTTGCAGTTAACTCCACATAAACATGCACTTATTATATACATAAAATCACCTCGTTTTTAATGTAACAATTACATTGTATAATTTATAGTTTCAATACACACAAATTCTTTAATGCACAATCCAAGTTATAGATTTACACAAAAGAATATATTCTATAAAAATTTATTCTTCTATTGTACATCTTTACTTTGAATTGTGCATTATAAATCACATATATTTTTAATTTAATACTGAGTTAAAGTTCTAGCCCTTAAGCTCTACCATAGTAACTCCATCTCCACCTTCACCATAAGTACCTAATCTATATAACTTTACATGAGTATGTCTTTTAAGCATATCGTTTATAGCTTTTCTAAGTACTCCAGTCCCTTTACCATGAACTATAGTTACTTCTCCTAAATTAGCCAAATAAGCATCATCTAGGTATTTATCTGCTTTATAACATGCTTCTTCTGCATCCAACCCTCTCAAATCTACTCGTGATTCCACACTACTTAAATTAAGTTTTACTTCTCTCTTTTTTCTTACCTTCTCTGCTTTAGTAGCTTGAGTTTTTCTTAAATCTTTTAACTTAACATTAATTTTCATAATTCCAGCTTCAACTTGAACTTCGCCTTTATTATCTGGCATCGAAATAATGATTACTGTTTGATTTACTGAAGGTAGAAATGCTTCCATTCCAAGCGTTACTTTCGTTATAACTTCACCTTCATTTTCTCTCATATTATGAATGCCTTTTTCTTGCTTCTCCAAACTTGCTTTAAGCTTTTTGCGCTCTTCTTCAAGTCTTTGCCTTCCACCAGTTGATATCCCGAGCTTTTCAAGTTCTCTCATAGCTTTTAAAATATCATCAGCTTCATCTTTGGCATTCGATACAATGTCTTTAGCTTCACGTCTTGCATCCATATAAGCTTTTTCTCTAGTTTTTTCTAACTTCTCAAGCTTATCTTCAAATTTTTTCTTAAGTTCTTCTGCTTCATCTTTAAGAATCTTAGCTTCTCTTGCATCCCGTTTTGCTATAATACTCTTTTCTTGAAGTTCTCTAATCAAATTCTCAAATTGAAGATTTTCTTCTGACATATATTCTTTAGCTCGTTTTATTACACCTTCTACAAGTCCTAATCGCTTAGAAATTTCAAAAGCATTAGATTTTCCTGGTACACCAATTAATAATCTATAAGTTGGGCTTAAAGTTTCTATATCAAATTCAACAGAAGCATTTTCAACCCCCTCTGTTTTTAATGCATACGCTTTAAGTTCACTATAATGAGTTGTTGCAATTTGTTTTGCCCCTCTTCTTCTTAAAGTTTCTAAAATAGATACAGCAAGTGCTGCACCTTCTGCTGGATCAGTACCTGCACCAAGTTCATCAAAAAGTACCATTGATTTATCATCTACGTGTTTCATAATATTAACTATATTAGTCATATGAGATGAGAAAGTAGAAAGACTTTGCTCAATACTTTGTTCATCACCTATATCTGCAAAAATTTCTTTAAAGAAAGCTATTGATGAATTATCACGAGCTGGTATTAACAGTCCACTTAAAGCCATAATATGAAGTAATCCAACAGTTTTTATAGTAACAGTTTTACCTCCTGTATTTGGTCCTGTAATCATCAATGTTTGAAATTCTTCTCCTAAGTAAATATCAGCTGGTACTACTTTATCTGATTCTATCAATGGATGTCTTGCTGATATTATATTAAATACTCCATCTTCGCGAACTATTGGTTTTATTGCATTTAAATAAGATGCATATCTTCCTTTTGCAAATATAAAGTCAAATTCAATAAGTATTTTAAAATTACTTAAACATTGTTCTCCATGAGCTTGAACTTTTAAGGAAAGTTCAGTTAATATTCTTTCTATTTCAGCTTTTTCTTTTAAAACTAATTCTCTTATTTCATTATTTAAATTTACTAAGCTCATAGGCTCAATAAAAAATGTAGCTCCAGTTGAACTTTGATCATGTACAAGTCCAGGCACTTGGCTCTTATATTCTGATTTTACTGGAATTACATATCTGTCGCCCCTCATAGTATACAAATCATCTTGTAAATACTTTGAATTACTTTTAACTATAGAATTTATTTTTTCTCTAACAGAAGAATTCTTTTCCTTAAGACTTCTCCTTATATTATATAAAGTTTGACTAGCTTTATCACTGATTTCTTCTTCTGATACTATAGCTCTGTCTATTTCATCTTCTAATGTTTTTATTGGGACTAATATGTACGCAAAATCTTCAAGTCTTGGATATGCTTTTTCAGCTTCTTCTCTCTTAACGAATTCCTTCATATTCCTAGAAACCCTAAGCATACCGGAAACTCTAAGTAGTTGTTCTGGTGTTAAAGTACCACCTTTTTTAGCTCTTTCAATTCCCTCTTGTATATCAAAAAGACCTTCAAGAGGTGGATTCCCCTTAGTAATTAGAATTTCAAGGGCTTCATTTGTTTCCTCAAGTTTATTGTTTATTTCATATACATTATCATAAGGCTCAAGGGCTTCAACCATTGTTTTACCAGCATTTGTTCTTGCATATTTTTTAATTCTATCTTTTATTTTGTAAAACTCTAATATTCTTAGAGAACGTTCATTCATTTACAACACCTACCTATTAGTTAATAGTGCACAATTAACAGTTAACAGTTAAGGAACAAATCCTTACAGGATTTGAAATATATTTTTTAGATCCATCCCTAACTGTTCATTGTTAATTTTTAACTGTTATTCAACTCCTCGTCTATAATGGCCTTGAGTATATTTCTTATTTTCATTTTTCTTTCCAAGAGCAATTTGATTTAAAATATCATTAACTTCTTCATAGCTCTCATCTTTAAAGTCTACTCTAAAATTTGTAATATTAAAAGATTTAAGTTCTTCTACTTGTTCAATTAAATTTGTAGCCACTGAATTCAATATATGACTTCTACAATTATTATCTGCTAGAACACTAAAACTTTCATTCATTCTATCAATTAATTTAAAGTTATCCTTCATACATGCTCCATTGCATTCTTTTTTAGAAGACTTACTTCCAAAAGTGCTACCTATAGGACAATATTCACTGACCATAATCTCAGTATTACCATAAATATTAACTCCAACTTTGCAATTAATATCTTTCATCATTTCTTTTATTTCTTTTCTATTTAATTCTAAGCTTATACTTGGAATATCTATATCTTCTGCATAAAATTCTGCTGCTTCCTTATTGAAAATATTTAATTTATAATCTCCTATTATAAATAGTTTATCTTTATAAATCCTTATTATTCCAACATTAGATGTAATTATTCCTTTTATGAAAGGCATTAATTCTTCTATAGTTTTAACAACATTATTAAATTCACCTTTAATAATATTAGGTACTTTTAAATAGATATTTTTATTCTTTGGAGTTTGTTCATATAATTTCTTTAAATCTTCTTTATTTAAGGCATTCTTTTGTCTACTAAAGAAGATATCTAATGCTATATTTTTGACATTTTTATTTTCAAGTAATGCTTTTAATTGATCTTTTGTAATACAGCTATAAATATACCCTAAATCATCATTAGATTTTACATTCTTTGTTTTAGGACTTTCTTGAATTCTTCTTTTTCTATGTGAACTTACTTCTTCTTTTAAAATCTTTTCAAATAATTCTCTTCTTAAATTATTTATTGATGCTATTCTCATAAATCCATCATCAAATGTATCAAAAACTATTTGATTAAATTTATAAGGAATTTCACCCGACTTCTTTAAAGATTCTTCAACTCTTTCTCTTGTCAAAGGTGTATTTGTTGATACTTCAACATTTTCACCAAAAACTTTATATTCTTTTCCATTAAATTTAGTTTTTATAACAAGTGGAGCATTAACTTTAAACTCAACTATTCCTATTAAATCTATCTTCCTCTTATATGGTTTTAGATCATCTTTTAAATCATCATACAACTTTTTATCAGACATTTTATATAATCTATAACCTTTTTTATATCCCCCAGTTGGAAATAATTTAACTGTATCTCCTCTAAAAGCTTCTTTGACTTCATTATTATTTTTTAAAACTTTGCTTAAAGTGAATCCGTCATCATGAAATCTTATTCCATCACCCAAAGCTACATTTTCTTCTAAGACAACTTCGCCACTACTTGTAACCTGCCCTATAAACACTCCAGTATTTTTTGGATAATTATAGCTCATCATGTCTTTTCCTGTATTTTTATATAAATATGCTTTAGCAAAACCTTCTCTATTAAATAACTGAGCTAATTCATGTCTACCCTTATTTAAATCAAACTTTCCATTACTTAATACCTTATCAATGGATTTCCTATAATTTCTTGTAACACCAGCTACATATTCTGGTTTTTTCATTCTTCCCTCAATCTTTAAAGATGATGTTTCACTCTTTATAATTGAATCTATATCATCGATGAAACATGTGTCCTTAGGGCTTAAAAGATAGCCCTTCTTTTCGCCTAAAGTTTCACTTTTTAATGTATATTGCATTCTGCAAGGTTGAGCACATCTTCCTCTATTTCCGCTTCTTCCGCCAATCATAGAACTCATTAAACACTGTCCTGAATAACATACACATAATGCACCATGTACAAAGATTTCTGTCTCAATCCCTAAATCCTTTGAAATATGTTTAATTTCATCTAAGGTAAGCTCTCTAGATAAAACAATTCTTTGAAGACCCTTTTCTTTAAAATACAAAGCACCTTCTCCATTATGAATTGTCATTTGAGTTGATGCATGAAGTTCAAAGTTAGGATATATATCACTAATTAAGCTTGTCAATCCAAGGTCTTGAATTATTAGTGCATCTACACCAATTTCATAAAGATAACCTGCATATTTTAAGGCTTCTTTTAATTCATTTTGTTTTAAGACAGTATTTATAGTAACATATACCTTCACGTTATAGCTATGTGCATAATCCACAGCTTTCATCATAGTTCCATTATCAAAATTTGAGGCATAAGCTCTAGCTGAGAACTTATTTCCCCCAAGATATATTGCATCTGCGCCATTATTTATAGCTGCAATTAAACTCTCCATGCTTCCTGCTGGAGCTAATAATTCAATTTTATTCATATTTTCCTCCTAAGTTTGAATAACCAAATATCGCACTTGGTTACTCAACGAACACATATTAGTTAACCCATTTATAGTAAAGATAACTTCACACTTTTTTATCAGTGAAATATTCTTATTTGCGATTAGTACTTTTTTCATTTGTGAAATGATCTTGGTTGCGCTTAATAAGTTCCTGATTGTGCTTCGCACTCTTTTTAGCAGTGCGTACTTTTTTTATTGATGTGCATTTTTCTATTTCCGCTTAGCTAACTCCTTTATATAAGTAGCTTATTTATTATATCATATTAAATCTTAACCAATGTTTATAAATGAGTCAAGTTTCTACACTTCTTATATTTAATTCATCATTTTTCACATAAAAACAGCTAAGACACTAGAAAGAAAATAACAAGTCAATGATGGGATATATATTTTGCTTCAGGCAAGCAGGTATGTTTACCTCATAGTAGGCTATTAGGTGAATATGCCGACGTCGTATGACACAAAATAGACTACCATGCTGACTTGTTATTTTTTTAACAGTGCCTAACCT
>Ga0302161_10000182_pt1 | contig 15754 bp, 14 predicted proteins | sample I_Fen_E2_1_FD_193498 | JGI IMG/M metagenome (GOLD analysis project Ga0302161, IMG submission 193498) | Peat permafrost microbial communities from Stordalen Mire near Abisko, Sweden - I_Fen_E2_1 | ecosystem: Environmental > Terrestrial > Soil > Wetlands > Permafrost | place: Sweden: Abisko...
ATTTTACACATACGATTCTATTGCCGACCCCAGAGATACGATGACCTACAAAACAGGTCAGTTTATGAGAACCTATTTCAACATCGAACCCCGCGTCAGTTTTAATTACATTTTGAATGATGCAAGCTCTCTGAAAGCTTCTTATTCCCGCAATGTGCAGAATTTACATCAGTTGTCCAATTCTACCTCGGGTAGTCCCACTGATTTATGGATTCCAAGTAGCAATAATGTAAAGCCCGAAATTTCGGATCAGGTATCGCTGGGATATTACCGGAACTTTGCAGATAATCAATATGAGTTTTTTACTGAGATTTATTACAAAAAGCTTCAGAATCAAATTGATTATAAAACCGGAGCCGAACTCAACTTTAATGAAAATGTTGAATCTCAAATTTTATTTGGGAAAGGGCGTGCTTACGGACTGGAAATGTTTTTAAAAAAGAAGTACGGACGGTTTAACGGTTGGATAAGTTATACACTATCACGTACCGAACGTCAGTTTGATGGTATAAACAATGGTAATTACTATCCGGCAAGGCAGGATAAAACGCACGATATTTCGATAGTGGGTATCTACGAACTGAACAAGCACTGGACTTTCTCTTCAACCTGGGTTTATAACACTGGCAATGCTGTTACGTTTCCTACCGCAAAATACCAGATAGACGGAAAAACAATGATGTTTTATTCCAATCGGAATGCCAATAGGATGCCTGCTTATCACCGGTTGGATTTCGGAGCAACCTGGCTTGTAAAAAAGACCAAGGACTTTGAATCGAGCTGGACATTTTCGATATACAATGCCTACGGACGAGATAATGCATACATGATCCGTTTCAGAAACAATGAACTGGACCCGACTAAAACGGAAGCTATTCAAACAACTTTATTCAAGTTTGTTCCTTCATTTTCTTATAATTTCAAATTTTAAAAGAATGAAACATCCTATAATTCATTTGGCTATAGCGCTACTGCTGATCTGCTCATTTTCCTCCTGCGAAAAAGTAATTGATCTGAAATTGGACACATCATCACCAAGCATTGTCATACAAGGTAATGTATTTGATCACGACGGGCCTTATAAAGTCCAGATATCAAAAACAGTAGCTTTCACGGAGCCCAACACTTTTCCAGCGGTTACAAACGCTAAGGTTACAATCGGCGATAATCTGGGAAACTCCGAAACCTTGACAGAATCGAGCCCGGGTACATATATAAGTTCTACATTAAAAGGGAAATCGGGAGTAACCTACACATTAACCGTCGAAGCCGAAGGTAAAACATACACAGCCGTATCTACTATGCCGGAGCCGGTAAATATCGATCGAATTTATATTCGGAAAAGTGAGATTGGAAGTGACCGGGAAGTTGCATTTGATTTTCATGATCCTGTCGGCATTGATAATTACTACCGTGTTATCGAATATGTCAACGACAGTTTGAAAACCGGCGTAAATGTGGGGAATGATAAACTTTATCCCGGAAAGATCATCACCTTTGCCCTCGGATCATCATCAATCAAAAAAGATAGTGTATTGCAAAGCGGTGACAGAGTCAAAATACAATTTGAATGTATAGATAAAGGGGTATATGAATACTTCCGAACAACAAGAGGAAACAGCGATCAATCTACTTCACCTACAAACCCCACATCAAACATCAGTAACGGGGCATTAGGCTATTTCAGTGCTTGTACTGTACGTCAGGACTCAATTATTTATCATTGATTATATAGCAGACAAGGAAAACGATAATGGCTGGTCTAATGAATGTTAGGTCAGCCATTGTTGTTCTTTACCCGTAAAAAAAAGGTTAATATTTCGAACTGTAGTAAATATTTATTCTAAACAGGAACAATTTTTTCAAATAAAAGTTGTTCCTTTGCAATCAATTAATAGACCTATTAAATAATATAATTAAATATGAGTATTAAATCCGACCAAACAACTGAACAAACCATATTGGCTGTTGCAGAACAGCTCTTTTTAGAAAAAGGATTTGCATCAACTTCAACCACACAAATTGCAAAAGCGGTAGGATGTAATCAAGCTCTAGTACACTACTATTTTCGAACAAAAGATAATTTATTCAACAGCATTTTCGAGAAAAAATTCAAGATGCTTTTCGAACATCTGTATGCTTCACAGAATTTGGAGGACATTCCTTTTTTAGAAAAGGTAAGACATGCGGTTGAGTCTCATTTCGATTTGCTGATGGAGAACCCTAAATTACCGCTATTGGTTGCTACTGAACTATCGCGCCTTCCCGAAAATCTCGAAAACCTACGAGACAAACTACAAAATGTACCTTTTGAGTTATTCACAAAACTAAACAATGAACTTCAGCATGAAATAGCCGAAGGACGTGCCCGTAAAGTAGAACTCATGGATATTGTTATCACCATGGTTACCCTGAACGCAGGGCTTTTCATAATGCAACCCATAGCCAGTGGCATTATGCAACTGAACGAAGAACAAACAAAAGAACTACTGGCACATAGACGAGAAGAGAATGTACAAGTTATTTTAAACTACATAAGACCCTAACACAATTCGGTATGAAAAGATTGATTTTAAACAGCCTGCTATTACTTCTTGTCCCTTCAGCTTTATTTTCACAGCAACTAACACTGGACGAATGTCAGGCAAAAGCAAAAGTGAATTATCCGTTGATAAAACAATACGGACTGATAGAGCAAACCACTCAGTTTAATTTAAGCAACGCAAACAAAGGATATTTACCTCAGCTTTCACTTTCGGCTAAAGCAACTTATCAATCGGACGTAACCGAAATTCCGGCAGTTTTGGGGCAGATTCTATCTAAAGTATCGCAAACTCCGATAAGTTTTCCATCACAGAATAAAGATCAATATCAAGCGGTAGTAGAAGCCAGTCAGGTTATATGGGACGGAGGTATGATTGCTTCACAAAAGAAGAATACCAAAGTAAGCGCAGAAGTAGAAAAACAAAAGTTGGAAGTAGATTTGTTTTCGCTGAACGAACGCATTAATCAGCTGTTTTTCGGCATTCTTTTATTGGATGAGCAAATCAAACAGAACGACATTCTGCAAAGTGAGTTGGCAACTAATCTGAACAGAGTGATTGCCTATCAGCAAAACGGAGTAGCTAATCAGGCAGACATAGATGCATTAAAAGTAGAACAATTAAATGCAACGCAACATGACACCGAATTAAAAAGCACCCGTAAGTCGTACTTTATCATGCTTTCGGTTTTTACCCGACTGAAAATTGATGAGAATATATCGTTGGCTAAACCGGAAATCAATCTTGCCATTTTGAACGATACTACCAATCATCGTCCGGAACTAACCCTCTTCAATGCCCAGAACCAACTGTATGAAAGTCAGAAATTACTATTGAATGCTGGTAACCGACCCAGATTAGGTGCATTTGTACAAGGTGGATACGGACAACCGGGACTGAATATGTTTGTACCCGGATTCTCTCCTTTTTACATAGGAGGTTTAAAATTGTCGTGGAATTTTAGTGGATTATATACGCAGAAAAACAATATAACGAAACTGGAAATCAACAAACGGTCAAACGAAATTCAGAAAGAAACTTTTCTGTTCAACAGCGATTTGAAAACCAGACAGCAAAAAACAGAGATTGAAAAGTTGCAGTCTACACTCTCCAACGATGACGAGATTATTCGTTTACGTACTAATATCAAAAAATCGGCTTCAGCTAGAGTAGACAACGGCACGCTGACTATCACTGATCTGATTCGCGAAATAAACGCCGAAAATCAGGCAAGACAATTAAAGTCCCTACACGAAATTCAACTGATTATGAGTGTATATGAACTTAAGAACAATATAAATAATTAATCCTGAATACAGAATATGAAAACAACTATCATCAAAAGTCGATCCTATTTCGGTAAGACATTTAATTATGGCTTAATAATTCTCACTATTTCCTCTTTGCTCACTTCTTGTGGAAAATCGAAAGATGATTATGATGCTTCCGGCACTTTCGAAGCTACAGAAGTAATCGTATCAGCCGAAGCAACAGGTAGAATTCTTTCGTTCGACATTGAAGAAGGACAAATACTTACAAGCAACGAACTGATAGGACGAATTGACAGCACTCAGCTTTACCTACACAAACAACAGATTATAAGTAGCAAGAAAGCCTTACAAAGCAGTCGCCCTGACATAAAAAAACAAATAGCAGCCATACAACAGCAAATTGCAACAGCAAAATCTGAACGTAAACGGTTTGAGAATCTGGTAAAAGCAAATGCTTCCAACCAAAAACAAGTGGATGATATTAACGCACAAATTGCCGTGCTTGAGAAACAACTGGATGCGCAGAAGACAACATTACAAACTACCAATCAGGGAATCAGTGACAACAGTGAAGGGGTCACATTTCAGACAGAACAACTGCAAGATCAGCTGCAAAAATGTAAGATCATAAGCCCTATAGCCGGAACTGTTCTGGTAAAATATGCCGAAATGGGCGAAGTGGCTTCACCGGGAAAAGCTTTATTTAAAATAGCAGATACCAACCATATGATTCTTCGGGCTTATATCACTGCCGATCAGCTAAGCCAACTTAAAATAGGGCAGAAAGTAAAAGTAACATCCGATTTTGGAAAAGATCAGAATCGTGAATATGCCGGAACGCTAGCTTGGATCTCAAGTAAAGCAGAATTTACTCCAAAAACTATTCAAACACGCGACGAACGTGCCAATCTGGTTTATGCTGTAAAAATCAATGTGAAGAATGACGGATTAGTTAAAATCGGAATGTACGGAAACGTAAAATTCAATTGATTATTTTCAATAAGATAAATTTTCATGGATAAAGAAAATAAAGTTTCACCATCGGCCATTCACTGTGTATCGGTAAGTAAAAGTTACGGAGACACAGAAGCATTAAAGGATGTCACCTTTGATGTGACCGACGGTGAAATATTCGGCATCATTGGTCCTGACGGAGCTGGCAAAACCACTCTTTTCAGAATACTGACAACATTGATTTTAGCCGATAATGGGATGGCTGCAATAGACGGTTTTGATGTTGTACAAGACTACAAGGAGATTCGGAAACGGGTTGGTTATATGCCCGGAAAGTTTTCGCTTTATCAGGATTTGACTGTTGAAGAGAATTTAAAGTTCTTTGCCACCGTTTTTAATACAACGATTGAAGAAAATTATGAATTGGTGAAGGATATTTACCAACAGATTGAACCATTCAAGAATCGTCGTGCCGGAAAACTGTCAGGTGGAATGAAACAAAAACTGGCTTTAAGCTGTGCTCTGATACATAAACCAAGTGTGCTATTTCTGGACGAACCGACTACCGGTGTGGATCCTGTGTCACGCAAGGAATTCTGGGGGATGCTCAAAAATCTAAAAAAGCAAGGCATCACGATTCTGGTTTCAACTCCCTATATGGACGAAGCTGGTTTGTGCGACCGGATTGCTTTAATTCAAAATGGACAGTTTCTCAAAATAGATAGTCCTGCAAACATAGTGAAACAATATGAGACTAAACTATGGGCGGTAAAAAGTGACAATATGTACAAACTTCTAACCGATTTGCGTGCGAATGAGTTATCTAAAAACTGTTTTGCCTTTGGCGACAAACATCATGTTTCAGTTGATAATGCACAGTTGACAGTTGACAGTTTAAATAGTTACCTGCAAGAGAAGGGACACACAAATATTGAGATCCGGGAAATAGAGCCAACTATTGAAGATTGTTTTATGCAACTAAGTCTGAAATAAAGCGCGAAAATAAAAGAGATAATAAAGATGAACGATATAATCGAACATAATTCTAATAAGGTAATCATTGCCGAAAATCTGACTAAGAAATTTGGGCACTTTACAGCAGTCGATCATATTTCATTCGAAGTGGAACGGGGTGAAATCTTCGGATTTCTAGGTGCCAATGGCGCCGGAAAAACCACGGCTATGCGTATGTTGAGTGGGCTCAGCATCCCGACCGGAGGAAAAGGTATTGTTGCCGGATACGACATTGGTACGCAAACGGAGCTGGTAAAGAAAAATATCGGTTACATGAGCCAGAAGTTTTCTCTTTACGACGACTTAAAGGTTTGGGAGAACATAGAACTTTTTGGTGGTATCTACGGAATGAAAGACAAAGAGATCAAAGAGAAAACCGATAAATTAATGCAGGTGTTGGATTTTGAAAGCGAACGGAACAAACTGGTAGGTTCATTACCCTTAGGTTTCAAACAAAAACTGGCATTCTCCGTTTCGATTTTCCATAATCCGCAGGTTGTATTTTTGGATGAACCAACCGGAGGTGTGGATCCGATCACACGCCGTCAGTTTTGGGAATTGATTTATGATGCTACCTCGCGTGGAATAACCGTTTTTGTAACGACACATTATATGGATGAAGCCGAATATTGTAACAGGGTTTCCATCATGGTGGATGGAAAAATCGAGGCACTGGATTCCCCCCGAAATCTCAAAAATCAATTTAAGGCCAATAGTATGGATGAAGTTTTTCAACAATTGGCACGTAAAGCAACAAGAGTTGACAGTTGACGGACCCCTAACCCCTAAAGGGGAATAAGAAACAATTCAGTGATTAACACCGGAAAGTTAAAAATAAGAGTATTGATTATTCAATGTATTCAATATAAATCATTACGAACTAAATATAAAACGAAACTAACTTAGTTCCCCTTTAGGGGTTAGGGGTTAGTTTTCAGGTTTAATTTATGAAACAACTATTATCTTTTATTCGAAAAGAATTTTATCATATCCTGCGTGACAAAACCACCATGATGATTCTGCTATTGATGCCCATCATTCAGATTATTTTGTTTGGCTTTGCACTTACCACAGAAGTGAAAGACACACAGGTGGCTGTATTGGCTCCAACAAATGACGAAGCCAGCAGTCGTATCATCGACAAGATAAATGCCAGTGCTTACTTTGATGTTACGGCAAGACTTCATAACACCAACGAAATTCAATCTACTTTTCGCGATGCAAAAGCGAAACTGGTAGTGGTTTTTGAAGACCATTTTGGCGAGAAGCTTCGCCATAACGGAAAAGCTCACATACAACTTATTGCAGACGCTACTGATCCGAATGCTGCTACGTCATTCACATCTTATGCAAGTAACATTATTACTTCATATCAACAGGAGTTGATGGGTGAAAGTAAGAATCCGTATCAGATCACACCAGAAATAAAAATGCTTTACAATCCGCAAATGGAAGGAGCTTTCAACTTTGTACCGGGCGTATTGGGCATGATTCTGATTCTGATTTGCGCTATGATGACATCCATAGCCATTGTACGGGAAAAAGAAATGGGAACCATGGAAATCTTATTGGTCTCACCCATGAAACCCATTTACATCATTCTATCTAAAATCACCCCCTACTTTGTACTTTCATGTGTGAATTTTGTGACCATCATGGTACTGTCTGTTTTTGTTCTGAAAGTGCCCATTGCCGGAAGTTTTATAAGTTTAGCGGCAGTTTCATTGCTTTATATTTTCGTTGCATTATCGTTTGGATTACTGGTCTCGACCATAACAAACTCACAACAAGCAGCCATGTTGGTCTCCGGAATGGGACTCATGATTCCGGTCATGTTGTTATCCGGCATGATTTTTCCCATCGAAAATATGCCTCTCCCTCTTCAGTGGCTCTCATGTATTGTTCCTGCGCGATGGTATATTGCGGCGGTAAAAGCCATTATGATTGAAGGACTAGGTATTAGTTCTGTTTTAAAAGAAATAGGAGTTCTTTGTTTGATGGGGTTGATTTTAGTTACAATAAGCCTACGAAAATTTAAGATCAGGTTGGAATAGAAATCACCCCTAACCCCTAAAGGGGAACTAAGTTAGTTTCTTCTCTTATGTATTTCGAGTTATAAAATGGTTTAAATCAAATAGTATTAATTCAATCCTCCTTTAGGGGTTAGGGGTAGTTACAACAAGGTCACATTATGATAAAATATCTTCTTAGAAAAGAATTCAAACAAATACTTCGGAATGGCTTTCTTCCGAAGATGATTTTCATATTTCCTCTCAATGTGTTACTCATTTTTCCATGGGCAGCCAGTTACGAAATAAAGAATCTGAATCTGAGTGTGATTGACAACGATCATAGCACGTATTCACAACTGCTTACTCAGAAAATTATTTCATCGAATTATTTCAAACTGACGAATGTTTCACCAAATTACAAGAAAGCATTACAACGCATCGAGAAAAATGAATCGGATATCATTCTTGAGATTCCGCCACACTTTGAAAAAGATCTGGTAAATCGACAGGGAGGAAAAGTAATGATTTCGGCCAATGCCGTGAATGGAATGAAAGGTAGCTTAGGAATGACTTATCTTTCAAGCATTGTAGGTAATTTTAATGGACAAATCATTGAAGATTTAATGCCTGCAGCAACAAATACTACTCCAAGCATTCAACTTGACACGCAATATCGTTTCAACCCTCACCTAAACTATCGGGTTTTTATGGTTCCGGCACTGATGGTTATGATTCTGACCTTGCTGTGTGGTTTTTTACCTGCTGTATCTATTGTTACTGAAAAGGAAAAAGGAACAATGGAACAGATTAATGTAAGTCCGGTTTCCAAAACCATGTTTATTCTGGCTAAGTTGATTCCATTCTGGATTATCGGCTTTATTGCTATCACCATTGGCTTTCTGGTTGCCTGGGCCGTTTACGGATTAATACCTGTCGGATATTTTGCATCCATCTACTTATTTACTGCCATCTATGTCCTGGCTATTTCCGGCTTGGGATTAGTTGTCTCAAACTATGCTGCGACCTTGCAACAAGCCATGTTTATGATATTCTTCTTTATGATGTTATTCATCATGTTGAGTGGATTGTACACGCCTATTGACAGTATGCCCGAATGGGCTAAATGGATAGCAGCTTTTAATCCGCTAAAACATTTTATGATCGTGATGCGATCCATTTATTTAAAAGGAAGTAATCCACTCCAGCTATTGAATCAATTGCTGGCATTGATAGGATTTGCAGTTTTCTTTAATACTTGGGCAGTATTGAGTTATAAGAAAAAGAACTAGCATTTGAACTCGTAAAACAACTATATGAATGTATCATTTCTTACATCCAATAAAAGATGAAATCAACATTTATTAATCAAGACAATACACGTACAGCCTTTGTTCAATTGAACGTTTATGCCTGCACGGCGTGTAGAGAGTGCATTGATGCTTGTCCGAACAAAGTCATTGACCAATCACTTCTTTTTATTGCAAACACACTGATATCTGAACAGGTGCGCATGTACGATGCAGCTAAGTGTATCGGTTGCCTGAAGTGCGTCCAAGCTTGTAAATTTGATGCAATTAGTATTTATAAGGATTAATAGCAAGTATTATAGGGAATAACTCTCCAAAGCTTTTTTCACAGAGCCATGAAGTAACAATAAATTCTTAGCCTGTTCATATCCTATCTGTAGCTCTTCCATAATCATCCGTGCTCCTCTGTCTACCAGCTTGGCATTGCTGAGTTGCATATTCACCATTTTATTGCCTTTTACACGTCCTAGTTTTATCATTGTCACAGTTGAGATCATATTCAGAACCAGCTTTTCGGCTGTGCCGGATTTCAGGCGTGTACTTCCTGTAACAAATTCCGGTCCTACAATCACTTCAATACGGATGTCAGCTTCCTTTGCCATAGGTGAATCCGGATTACACGCAACAGAAGCAGTCAGGATACCATGAACACGTGCGTTCTTCAATGCCCCGATTACGTAGGGCGTTGTTCCCGAAGCAGCCAAACCAATCACCGTGTCATTTTGATTCACCTGATATTCCTGCAACTCTGCCCAGGCTTTCTCAGCATCATCTTCAGCATTTTCTACCGGATTTCGAAGTGCTTTGTCACCACCGGCAATTAAGCCAATAACCAAACCTGCTGTCATACCAAAGGTGGGCGGAATTTCCGAAGCATCCAACACGCCTAAACGACCACTGGTTCCGGCACCAATATAAAAAATACGACCACCACGTTTCATTCGCTCCACGATTTTCTTTACCAGAATTTCAATTTGCGGAATTGCTTTTTGAACTGCCAATGCCACCTTTTGATCTTCTTCGTTCATTTCCTTGAGCAGATCTCCAACCGATTTCTTATCGAGATCGGTATGAAGGGACGGTTGTTCGGTGACTAAAAAAGAACCCCTACCCACCCCTAAATCCCCTAAAGGGGAATTGAAGTTACTTTCGCCTTGTATTTTTTTTCCTATATTCTTCATTATAACCGTTCAAAAAGACGTACTATTTATAAACCCCTTTAGGGGCTTGGGGTAGATGAAACCTCACCAACCCCTCCATCGGATCTTGTACAATTTCCGACAACACAATACCCCGTTCAGATGCTACAATTTCCAATGTCTCGCGGAAATAATGAGCTATAGAACCAATAAATCCAACTTGCACGTCTTCCAATGGATATTGCATCACATTGCGAATAAAGAAAGCATCAAAACTATCGTACACCAGATTAAAAATAGCGGGTTCTTCAATATGCTCCAGGATAAATGGAGTGAATTTGGCCAAAAAACGATTTGGGAAAGGCTTTTTGTATATGTTGTCCATGATAATGGCAGGTGTCAGTTCATATTCGTCCAACAATTTTTCGGCAATCCATTCGGGCATTTGATTTTTCAGGCAATCGGCTATAAAGAGTTTTCCAAGTACAGCCCCGCTGCCTTCGTCGCCCAAAATAAAACCCAGCGGCGATACATTTTGCGTGATTTCAGCCCCGTCGTAAAAACAGGAATTAGAACCGGTACCAAGTATGCATGCAATACCCTTTTCGTGTTGGAATAGCGACCGGGCAGCACCCAGCAAATCGCTTTGAATATCAATGATAGCATTACCGAAAAAACGAACTAATGCCCGACTTACCAATATCTTTTTATCAGGAAATGAACAGCCGGCACCATAAAAATAAATTTGTTCTATTTCTTCGTTTGCTAACTTAGGAACGAGTTGAGATTCGAGCAAAGCAATGATTTCCATATCGGTTTGATAAAACGGATTGATACCATCTGTAAAAATCGCACTTTTTATTATTCCGCCTGACACCACACACCAGTGTGTTTTGGTTGAACCACTATCGGCTATTAAAATGACCCCTGAATCCCCTAAAGGGGACTTTGAAGTTAGTTTATTATCTATCATTCCATTAATATTTTACTTATAACAATACAAAGATAGAATATATTTTCAGAAGAACAGGATTTCTTTTTCAATGGAAATTTAAAATTTAGTCGTATTTTTGACATCTCAAATAGCTTAAATAATAAAATCTCCATAAATGAATAATCAATCGACAAATTCCACCGATACAAAAGCCTTTAGAGGTTTTGGGGTCATCAATTGCTTTTTAGCCTGCAATAACGCCACCGAGACTCTCAAGACCGTTGAACAAATCAAACAATCTTCGCTCGTTCAGACTATATATCTGCTTGTAAAAAGTGGAAACAACATACAACTAGATGGTTGCCAAACCCTAGAAATCGACTCAATGCAAAGTTCGGAAACCATCCGGAAAATTGCAGAAAAAGCCGACACTGATTATTCATTTATTTACACAAAAGACACTACTCTTGAACTGGGTCAGTTTGCCATCGAACGGTTTTGTCATATTGCCCGTGACACACAGGCCGGACTGGTTTATTCGGATTATTATGAGATTAAAGAATGTGTTCGCTCCGGTTGTCCCGTTATCGATTATCAGGAAGGCAGTCTGCGCGACGATTTTAATTTTGGATCGGTACTTTTCTTCCGTTCCGCATCGCTGAAAAATGCCGTAGCCGAAACCTCCGCAAATTATCAATTTGCCGGTTTGTATTACCTCCGCCTAAAAGTATCGCAACAGGCCGAATTGGTTCATATCAATGAATATCTGTATTCGGAAGTGGAATATGATATGCGTAAAAGCGGGGAGAAACAGTTTGATTATGTAGATCCGAAAAACCGTGGCGTACAATTGGAAATGGAAGCAGCCTGCACCGACCATTTAAAGAAGATTGGAGCTTATTTGGCTCCGGAATTCAAAACAATAGCGTTCAACGAAAGTAATTTTCCCGTAGAAGCTTCGGTGATTATTCCTATTCGCAATCGGGTAAAAACGGTGGAAGATGCCATCAAGTCGGTATTGATACAGAAAACCACCTTTGATTTCAACCTGATTATTATTGATAATTTTTCTACCGACGGGACATCGGAATTGATTGAAAAATATACCAAACTGGACAGTCGCGTCATTCACCTGATTCCGAACCGGAATGATCTGGGCATCGGTGGTTGCTGGAACGAAGGAGTACATGCTGCTCTTTGTGGAAAATTTGCCGTACAGCTGGATAGCGATGATGTATATCAAGATGAAAATACGCTGCAAACCATTGTCGATGCTTTCTACGAACAAAACTGCGCCATGGTTATCGGGTCGTACACCATGACCAACTTTGCCATGGAAACCATTGCTCCCGGACTTATTGACCACAAAGAATGGACACCCGAAAACGGACGAAACAATGCATTACGCATTAATGGTCTTGGTGCTCCACGAGCCTTTTACACTCCCGTACTGCGCGACATAAAAGTGCCTAACACGAGCTATGGCGAAGATTATGCACTCGGTCTGCGCATTAGTCGCGAGTACCAGATCGGACGTATTTATACTTCGCTTTACCGTTGTCGCCGTTGGGACGAAAACTCCGATGCTTCACTGGATGTGGTGAAAATGAACGGACATAATTTATACAAGGATAAAATCCGGACAGTGGAATTGAAGGCGAGGAGGAACAAATAAAAGACCCCAACCCCTAAAGGGCAGAAAGAAATATTACTATCGATTATTATGAGTCAACAAGAAAATATAGAAAACAAAGGTAATTCCAATTCTCCTTTAGGGGTTAGGGGTGCATTAGGAGACGGAGGTCAATTAGGAGACGAAACTAGCTCAAACCCCCTTCAGGGGTTAGGGGTCAATTTATTAGTTTCAGATCTCTTTCACGAGCAGGTTTCCAATTGGTCACTTGCTCGTACCAACTTTGCAGGACTAAAAACCGTTCGTACTAAATCGTTCGATTTTGGCGATTTTGAGGTCAGCGTGCAGTTTAATCCAGCCCGCATTGTTTCGTCGGGAGCTAAGGTAGATGCCAAAACGATTGCCGAGCGCAAATGTTTTTTGTGTGCTGCTAACCGACCTGCCGAACAACGGGCTCTGGAGTTTGGTAATTACGAAATTCTGGTAAACCCCTTCCCTATCTTTCCCGAGCACTTTACCATTCCGCATAAGGAACATATCAACCAGCAAATAAAACCCTACTTTGCAGATATGTTGGAACTGGCCCGGGCATTGGACAATTATCTCATTTTTTATAACGGTCCCCGATGTGGTGCTTCGGCTCCCGACCACCTGCACTTTCAGGCCGGAACAAAAGATTTTCTGCCATTGGTAAATGATTATAAGCGACTGAAAAACACACATGCTCAGTTATTAGTTGAATCGGAAACCTTTCAACTTTTCAGCTTCAACAACTACCTGCGTGCGGTTTATTGCATTGAGTCTACGGATATTGAAAGCGCCCGTGATTCGTTTGAAAAGTTATATGCATATTTCTCCCCCCTCTCCCTTGGGAGAGGGGTTGGGGGTGAGGTTGAACCCATGATGAATATCGTTTGCACCTTCGAAAATGACAAATGGTTTACCTTCGTGCTTCCCCGCAAGGCTTTTCGCCCCTGGCAATATACCGCTGAGGGCGATCAACAATTATTGGTTAGCCCGGCTACTGTGGAGATGTGCGGCATCTTTATCACACCCATCGAAAGCCATTTTGAGCGAATAAGCAAAGAAGACGTGGAAAGTATTCTGAAACAAGTTAGTTTCTGATAAAATAATACAGCTCGGAGCGCAAATTTTTGACTTATCCACAAGATGACATCGGATATTGACGACTTTCTCAGCACAAAATTGCCAACAACGATTGTGTATAAAAACAAGTTATCTATTTTTGGCAACTAAAATGGTGATGTTAAGTGTTTGTTCGTTGACATGTAGAAACATTCGGAGAAAATGGCAAAGAAGCGGCATCCATTCAATTTCTACGCGATATAAAGCGCATTTTTATAGATCATAATTATATTCTTCTACGTACTTAGTTGATTAAAACGGCTTGTTTCTTTCCCTTTCCGTTGTGTTTTGTATCTACAATAATTTCTCTTTTATATCTAATCTTCTGTTTTGTTTTGCTATACAAGTTTTTTCTTATTTTTATGTCGTATTAGCTTAAACCATTGTTTCATAACTTTTCATTTTTGCTTTATTCTCTCAAAACAACAGGCTATTCTGTACCTTTTTTGTCGTATTATTCATGGAAAATATAATATTATCCATGGAAAATATAATATTATCCATGGAAAATAAGATATTATTTATAGTAAATAGAATATTATTCATAATAAATGAAGTATTATTCATTATAAATGTCATATTATACATGATAAATACAGTATTTCTAATTATAAATGTTATGTTTCCTATAGAAAATTCAATATTTTCCATGATTAATGCTTTATTATCAATAGATAATTTAGTATTAAGTATATAAAATAGTCTATTGTTTTAAACTAACAGGCTGGAATTACAAAGGAATAGTACATTGTTTTACTAAAATGGTATGTTTCATATAAACAAACGCTTGTTTCTTTTAAAAAATGAAAGAATAGAATAAACAAAAGCTGCATTAGACTATTAGATTGTATTGTTTTATAACCGAAATAAGCCGTTTATATAGTCTTATGCAGTAATACTTATAGAGTATTGTTGGTTTGATAATAGCCACGTGCACAAACCGTGGTATAAATATAATATAATCAGAATACCGGATGGGGTTCAATATCATATATTGATAGATTGAACTTCATTTATTGCGATGACTATGAGTTCGGGGTTTGTAGTCAGGGTTTATTTTATCCATTTTATTGCATCTGGGCATACTGACGTAATTTTACTCTCGTTCATTTTTCCTCTTGCTGTAATGCTTGTCGGCTTATTAAAACCATTATTTTACAGACAAAAGACTTTGAATTAAAGATTCTTTTCTAAAAAAGTTAATTGTATTGATATAATATGTATATTTGCTGCGACTTTTGTTGTTGGTAATAAAACTAAGTTTCCGAAAAATAAGCTATTAATTATTTAAAAATTACATCAAATGATTTCAATTCCTTTTATTATTATTGGAGTATTGATACTGCTGTTCATTGCTTCAGGGCTTGTAACTGTTAATCAAGGTAGTGTAGCCGTTATCACTGTTTTTGGTAAATATCGTCGTATTATGCCTCCGGGGTTAAACTTTAAAATTCCGTTTATCGAAATGGTGCATAAGCGCATTTCTATTCAGAATCGTTCGGTAGAACTGGAGTTTCAGGCTGTAACTCAAGATCAGGCCAATGTGTATTTTAAAGCGATGTTGCTTTATGCTGTATTTAATCAGGCCGATGAAACCATTAAAAACGTGGCTTTTAAGTTTGTAGACGACCGGAACTTTATGCAGGCGCTGATTCGTACCATCGAAGGTACCATTCGTAGTTTTGTGGCTACCAAAAAGCAAGCTGAAATTCTGAGTCTTCGTACCGAAATTATTCAGGAAGTAAAAAAACACCTGGATGATACATTGGAACAATGGGGTTATCACATGATTGATATCCAA
>Ga0302161_10000183_pt1 | contig 15754 bp, 15 predicted proteins | sample I_Fen_E2_1_FD_193498 | JGI IMG/M metagenome (GOLD analysis project Ga0302161, IMG submission 193498) | Peat permafrost microbial communities from Stordalen Mire near Abisko, Sweden - I_Fen_E2_1 | ecosystem: Environmental > Terrestrial > Soil > Wetlands > Permafrost | place: Sweden: Abisko...
CATTTATAAATCCCATATCCAACATTCTATCAGCTTCATCTAATATGAATATTTCTATTTCACTTAAATCTATAATTTTTTGATTTACTAAATCATTTAATCTTCCTGGTGTTGCTATTAATATATCTACACCTTTTCTTAATACTTCTTCTTGTGGTTTTTGTGATACTCCACCAAATATTACAGCACTCTTTAAATTTAAATTTTTACCATATGATTGAAAGTTATCATATATTTGTATTGCTAACTCTCTTGTTGGTGTTAAAATTAATGCTTGTATTTTTTTCTTTTTTGCAGTCTTACTTGCATTATGTAGTAACTGTAGTGTAGGTATTGCAAAAGCAGCAGTTTTACCGGTTCCTGTTTGTGCACATCCTAACAAATCTTTTCCTAGTAAAATTGATGGAATTGCTTCTTCTTGTATTTTACTAGCTTCTTTATAATTTTCATCTTTCAATGCTTTTAATATTGGTTCTATTATTTTTAATTCTTCAAATTTCATATATTATATATCTTCCCTCTTTTTCTTTAGCACAACAAAAATGGCCATGATTAATAGCCATTTTTATTAATACTTAAATCTATTTTTCTAAGTATAACACGGTTTGCGTAATATAGATAGCTTTATATTATTTAGCTTTACAGAACAACTCTATATTCCCAACCCCTCTCTAAGAATATCATGTAATAATATAAATGATATTCATCCATTACATAATCATTAACTCAATTCTTATTATTCATTTTTTCATGAATACTTTATCCTAAAATTTCCTTCACAATTTCCCTATCATCAAAATGTATTTTTCTATTCCCTATAATTTGATAGTCTTCATGACCTTTCCCTGCTATTATTAGCAAATCATCATCATTTAATATTTTTAATGCCTTCTCAATAGCTTTTCTTCTATCCACTATTTTTTCATATTTTGAATCTATAACTTCCATTCCATCTTCAATCTCTTCAATTATTCTTATCGGGTCTTCAGTTCTTGGATTATCTGAAGTTATTATGCAATAATCTGAGAATATTCCAGCTGCCATGCCCATTATTTTTCTCTTGGTTTTGTCTCTATCTCCACCACATCCAAATACAGTAATAAGTTTTCCTTCTGTTGTTTCTCTTACCATCATTAATAATTTTTCTAAAGCATCCGGTGTATGTGCATAATCAACTATTATATTTTTATTTAAATTGTTTTTTACCATTTCAAGTCTTCCTGGAACAGGCTTAATATTAGATATTAACTTTAAAATCTCATTAATATCCATTCCCATCCCGTAGCAAGCTCCTATAGTAGCTAAAACATTGTAAACTGTGAATTTTCCAGGAATACTAACTTTTATTTCTTTAATAACATCTCTTAAATTGACCTTAAATATTACTGAATCATTTTTATATCTTATTTCAGTAGCTCTAATATCTGCTTCTTTATCTATTCCATAAGTTAAAACTTTGCAAGTTGATTTTCCTATAATTTCCGCAGCAATTTTATCATCTAAATTAATAATTCCTAAAGAACATTTATTAAATAACTTTATTTTTTCGTTCTTATAATTTTCCATTGTACCATGTTCTTCAAGATGATCTTGCGACAAATTGGTGAATACTCCTACATTAAAGTCACAATATTCGACTCTATGCTTTGATAGTGAGGAAGAAGTAACTTCCATAACTACATTTTTAGCCCCTTTATTAATAAATTCTCTGAATACAGCTTGCAATTCTAATGCTTCTGGTGTTGTTGGATTTATCTTTTCTACCCCTATTTCTTTATCCTTTAATTCATAACCTAAAGTTCCTATTATCCCTGTACTTTTCCCATAGCCTTCTAATACGTCTTTAATATAATGTATAACTGTAGTTTTACCATTAGTTCCCGTTACTCCAGCTAATTTTATTTCTTTAGATGGTTCTTTATAAAATAAATTAGCTATACTTGCTAAAGCTATTTTAGTATTTTTCACCTGTATTAATGTAATGTTTTCATTATTAACATTACATTCATCCTCAACTATTATTGCCATAGCACCATTATTAATTGCTTCATTTACAAAATCATGTCCATTTACCTTAGTTCCATTTACACATACGAATATTGAATTTCCCTTTATCTTTCTTGAATCATAATTAATATTTGAAATATCTATATCAACATCTCCATTTAGTAACATATAATCAATATTTTTTAACAATTTATATAATTTCATTTTTATCCCTCCACTAATAACATAATCTGCTATACTCTCATTATATACAACATTTTCGCAATAAATAGTGCATATATTGCTTGATATGTTGTAAAAAATGCTTTATCATTTATTTAATATAATATTGATTTTTTAGTATAGAGATGTTAAATCGAATATTATGTATTCGTTTTTTTGTTTGTACTAATTTGTAATAAAAGCAACTTTATCTTGAAACCTTACCTTATTAAATTACTTAGGAGGATGTTCTTAATATGAATGACATAGATTTTAATAATAAATCAGGGTATTTAAATAAAGATTTTCAATTATTTCACTTAAAAGATAAAAAAAATCAAGATTTTGAATTTCATTACCATGATTTTAATAAGATAATAATATTCCTTTCTGGAGCAGTGACTTATTTAATCGAAGGAAAAGCTTATTATTTAAAACCATGGGACATTTTGCTTGTAAACAACCATGATGTTCATAAACCTATTATTGATTCCTCTAAAACTTATGAACGAATAGTAATTTGGGCTAACCAAGATTTTATAGAAAATCATAATTATGAAAATTGCGACCTTTCAACATGCTTTAAATTAGCAAATGAAAAAAGCTTCAATCTGATTAGACTTGAAGCTAAATTTCAAAACGACATAAAATCTATAATAAAATCACTACAATCAGCTCTTAATTCAAATGACTTTGGTAGCAAACTTCTAAGTAATTCATTATTCATTCAATTACTTATATATTTAAATAGAGTGCCTCTTGACAATATGTCTTTAACTGATGGAGATGCACTTAAATATGATAAACAAATTGAAAATATATTAAAATATATTAATAATAATTTATGCACTGATCTTTCTATTGAATTTTTGTCTCAAAAATTTTATATCAGTAAATATTATCTTATGCATAAGTTTAAGAAAGAAACTGGCTATACTCTTCATAACTATGTAATGCAAAAAAGACTTTTAATAGCAAAAGATTTTATTCAGTCTGGAGAACCAATTACTAAAACTTATATACAATGTGGTTTTAATGATTATTCATGTTTTCTCCGTTCCTTTAAAAATATGTTTCATAGATCTCCTAGTGAATTTTTACCTAAGAATAAAAGAGTGATCTTAAAATAATTTATATTTTAAGATCACTCTTTTAACTAATCAAATTTTATATGACAGTATCCAGTTGGATTTTTCTCTAAATAATCTTGATGATATTCTTCTGCTGTATAATATTTTTCTAATGGTTTAACTTCAGTTACAACCTGATCTTTATATTGCTCTTGTATTTTCATTTTACTTTTATTAATTATATATAAATCTGATTCATCAGTATAATAAATTCCACTTCTATATTGAGTTCCTACATCACCGGCTTGCCTATTTACTGCTGTAGGATCAATTACACTCCAAAACTTATCTAGCACGTTCTCTAATAGAACAACTTTTTCATCATAAGTAATATAACATACCTCTACAAAATCTGTGTCATTATGACACACTTCTTTATAAGTTGGATTCTCTGTCTTTCCATTTGCATATCCCACTTCAGTTTTTACTACTCCTGGTATCATCGCGAAGAATTTTTCCACACCCCAGAAACAGCCTCCACCTAAAACTATTTTTTTCATATTATCACATCCTTTTATAGCATTATAAATCTAAATAATACTATCTTGCAATTATATTTATGCATATTTGAATAATAAATAAAATGCCACGAGATAACCTTTCAGGAGCTTTTTTTTATTTTAAAAGTTATTTTATTTTTTACATTCCTTGTTAAATACTTAATATTTAGTAACTAAATAAATTTATCTAATATTTTGCAACTATCGATTTCTTTTCAATTCTCTTCATCTTGAAATCCATATCCGAAAGTATTTGGAATATTACCCCATCGCTTTTCCTACTTAATAACGCTTCTTCCAATTGTTTATTTAATAATTTAATATCATTAGCTAGCTCGCTAATTTCTTTTTCTTTTTCATTAATTTTTTTATCTTTAAGCTCTAATTGTTCTTTTAATGTATTTAATTCTTTGTTGAATATTTCAATACCACTATAAGATTTTTTTTGTAAGTCTCTATTTGATATCTGTATTGGTGTATCTTTATATATTTTGTGTTTTATTGTATTGAATACTTTATCTGTATCACCATATTCAATATATGGCATCAGTTTACTATCAGCTTTTCTTAAACCATTTGAAACTATGAATAGTATATTATTTAATATATTTGTTACTTCTATACCTAATCCATATATTTTATTATCCTTTTGAGATACAATGAATGTATTAATTTTATCCTCGATATTTCCTACCACACTTAACATTCCACTTCTTTGACTATATACATCGAAAAACTTTTGTTGAATTATATAGCTATCCTTACAGTCCCTAGATTCCATAATTATTGCACCACATTCTCCATTTTTCTTTTTAATGAATGAATTAAATCTTTTCAACAAATTCTTAGTTACTATAGAATATGATTCATTTACATTATTAATATCTTGTTTTATCTCACTCGATATTATAGTAAATTTTAAATTTTTAAATAGCAATGGTAGTTCATTTATAAATTCTTTTCTTTTAGTTTCATTAATTTTATTGAACGTATTTTCTTTAAGAAGAATATCATCTAAAAAGGTATTACAATTGCTGTTATTGAATATTATTTCCTTGTATTGATTCAATTTGGTTTTTAATTCACATTGCTTATTTTTTGAATCTATACAATAATTATATTCAAATATCAGTCCAATCATCGAAAAATTATTAATTCTGTCTGTGATTAAAAAACCTCTTTCATCAACAAACATAACATATTTTTTACCCATATAACTCTCCCCTTTAACATATATATTAATTACGTCATCACATTTATTCAAATGCTTTATAATTAGTATCTCAATTATTTATGCTAGTACAAAGTTATTTATCTAAATATTATATTTACATATTCATTTCGGACAATTTTTATGTCAACGTTATCGTATAAATGAAATTTATTTATTAATATTAAAGTTCTCATACCTAATAAAAAAATGCTTTTTTATTACATTATTATAGCTATTCTACACTAAATCATTTTTCTTCTAATTATTTAACATTAATTACAGCAACAAATAATTATATGTTATGTAACTACCCATTTAGAACAATTTTTTTGATTTAATTACCTATTAAAATTAAATCAAAAATAACACTGCAAACAAAGATAGGATAATCTACTTTTTAATTATCCTATCTTTTTTTCGATTATAATTTTATCTTACTTTTTATCCGATAGCTAGCATCCGTAACACTCCCACTTCTTTAAGTGGGAGATAACGGCTGCACGCTCCTGGACATTGTGCCCCCTGAGGGTATAAGTTCAACTAAGATTCAGACGGGGATCAAACCCCACCTGAATCAAGTTTCACTTGATAAGCTCTTATAATTTAATCATTCTTACTTTTACCTTTATTTTGTGAGCTTGAATTACTTTTCTCACTACTGCCGGATTTTGAAGAGTTGCTGTTATTACTATTACTTTCTAAATCACTACTCTTTTCTGACTTAGAAGAATTATTATTTTCTTGTGACTTTACATTATTACTATTATTTTGTTTTTCAGTTGTTACATCTGTAGTCTTTGTTTCGTCTGTAACATTATTATTTTCTTCTTTTTTTCTATTTACGTTACTATTTTCTTCTTTTTTAACATTACCATTATTGTCTTTATTATTAGAAACGTTACTATTACCTTTTTCTGTTTCTACACTTGTAGCTTCATCTGAATCAACAGATGTTTTAGATGGAGTTGCATCTTCAGTAACTACATCAGCATTCATATCAGCGTTTGTACTATTCTCTATAGTAGTTTCATCACTATTAATATTTTTTCTTAACTCTTTAGTTTTCTTTTGTATATCTTTTACTGAACTAGTTTTATAATCCTCCACAGTTATTGTTGGATCCAATTCTTGAAGTTTTTGTATAAGATTTAACTTACCAGGTGTTATTCCAAGTTTCCTTGCTTCATCTCTTCTTACAAGAGCCACTTTTTGAGTTTCAATCTCTGCTTCTACATTATTGTCATTTAATGTTTCTTCTGCAATTTCTTTTAAAGATTTGTCTAGTTCAGTTGCAACATCATATTTATCTGTAGATGTTGTAATTTCAATTGCAGATAAACCATCTTCCTTTATGTATCCCTCAGAAATTGCATTTGAAATCACAGTACTAACTGCCTCTTCAATATCAGCGTTTACTAAATCAGTACCTTCTAATATTTTTTCACCATCTTCATTATATGCCTCAACCGATACTACATTGTCAAAAGCATTTACTCCTAATTCAACACTTGGGTTAATATCCATACTAACATATGCCACTGGGGTTTTAGCATATGCATATCCACCTCCTGCTAAACTTAAAATCACGCCAACTGATAGTGCTAATGCTATCTTTTTCTTCATGAAAATATCTCTTAACATATTATTTATTTTATTGCTTTTATTATAATAACCTGTCTTTTTCTTTACAGACTTTTCAATGCTTCTCCGAGTAGAAGAATCTAATAATAAATTAATATCGTCATCTAATAGTAATTTAGTGTCTCTTATATTCAAATCATCTAATATGTCAAATAATTTATCTTCCACTTATATAATCCCTCCTAATATTGTTTTCAGTTTTTGTATACATCTGGATACTTTTTTATCAATAGTATTAACCTTCACTCCAATATTTTTTGAAATATCTTTTGAACTTTGACGTAAATAATATTTTCTTATAATTATTTCACTGTCAGGTTCCCCTAGAGACTTTATAGCATCTATTAATACTGAATTACTCTCTTTTAATAAGATTGAATCAGCTACCTCATCTACCATAGAATATAAATCTTGTGATACATTATCTATAGGAATATGATTGTTATTCTTATTTTTTCTGTACATATCTATGGCTTTTCTTTTTGCTATAATTGCTAGAAATGATTTAATTGAGCCCTTTTGCAAATCGATTCTATTTTTATAATTAAATACTTCAAAAAAAACATCACTTACACATTCTTCTATATCTTCTTTTGAATACATTCCAGAAAGTTTATTAAATATTATTGTATAAATAAGTGCCATGTAATTATCCATCATCGTTTTTAGCCCTACTTCAGGCTTATTATGCAATAATTTCAGTAATTCAATATCGGAAATCAAAGTGCACCTTCTTTCTATTAAGGCATATGAAAAAAATTAACTATACATTATTTTCTATAATCCCTAAATTTAATTTATATAATATATTTCGTAATATAAGTGGAAAATCTGACAAAAAGTTAATAAAAATATAATACTTATTATTATATTCTTGAATTTAATGTGTTCATCTACTAATTCAGTAGCTTATATGCAATAATATTAATTACTGATTTTATAATTTAATCACTTATTATTGCTTTTTTTCTTTATTACCATTATTATTTTTTGAGTTTGAAGTATTATTGCTTTGTGAATTTAAATTGTTACTATTATTTTGTTCTCCAGATATAGTTGTCGTATCCTTTTCTATATTACTTGAACTATTGCTTCCTTCTTTTTTACTATTTGAATTACTATTTTCTTCTTTTTTATCATTACCATTATTATTAGAGAAATTATCAGTATTTTCGTCAGTAATTACATCATCACTTGTGTCAGTGTTTGTGCTCTCCCCTGTAATAATCTCATCATTCTTATTATTTTTTCTTAGTTCTTTAGTTTTCTCTTGTATGTTCTTTACAGAACTATCTTTATAATTTTCTATATTTATTGTTGGATCTAATTCTTGAAGCTTTTGTATTAGATTTAACTTACCAGGTGTTATTCCAAGTTCTCTTGCTTCATCTCGTCTTGAAAGAGCTACATTCTCTGTTTGAATATTTGCATCAACATCATTATTATTTAATGTTTCATCAGTAACATCTTTCAAAGATTTTTCTAGTTTATTTGCAATGTTTTCCTTATTTGTTGATGTAGTAATTTCAATTGCAGATGAGCCATCTTTATTTATATAACCTTCAGAAATTGCATTTGATACCATAGTACTAACAGCATTATCAATATCATAGTTTATTAAATTAGTACCTTCTAATATTTTTTTACCATCTTCATTGTAAGCTTCAACTGATATTACTTTATCAAAAGCATTCACGCCTAATTCAACACTTGGATTAATATCCATACTAACATATGCTACTGGAGTTTTAGCATATGCATATCCACCTCCAGCTGAGCTTAAAATTACACCAACTGTTAATGCTAACGCTAACTTTTTTTCATAAAAAGTCCTCCTAAAATATCATTTATCTTTTTTACAAGTATATTGCTTTTATCATAATAACCCATCTTTTTCTTTATAGATCTTTCAATACGTTTCCTAGTCAAATAATCTAATGATAAATTAATATCTTTTTCTAATAATAAAGTAGTATTTTTAATACTTAAACCATCTAATTTTTCAAATAACTTGTTTTCCAATCTCAAAATCCCTCCTAATACTTTTTAGCTTCTTAATGCATCTAGATGCTTTTTTATCAATAGTATTACCTTTCAAACTAAAACTCTCAGAAAAATCTTTTGAACTTTGCTATAACATAGTAATTTCTTTAAGACCTCTAAAAAGACGCCTTAATTTACATAATACATTTCGAAATGCCTCCTAAAAATCTGACAAAACAAATAAAAATTATATTGTTTTTTTAATTTAATTAAACGTGGAGCCATTTTCATCTATAATTCATGTGATTTACTATAATAATGAAAAACTTTTTAGTTTTAATAAAGAAAAGAGCCTTATTAAGACTCTTTTCTTACATGCTCATATTTTGTATTTATTTTATCATCTGTATTTATATAATCGTAATTACCATTTTAGTTTTTTTAATCCTAGTGACTCCATTTGTTTTTTAGTGCTTTTAAGATTATATATTGCCCATTACTATTTTACTAACATAAAAAGTAAAATTAACTAGGTATATATCTTTGATATGGAATACGAATTGAAATTCCAGTTTCATCTAATTTATATTTTGTTCCCTCAAGTGGCTTTTTCTTTGCAACTAAGTTCACTCCACAAGTATAAAGAGCATCAGCCATACCACGAGCATCTTGAATAACAGTACCTGTCATAAATCCCTTTTTAATTAAATCTATAGCTTCTTGTACCCCATCAACTCCAACAACCGAAATTGTTTTTTCTTTATCTCCATTGTTATACCCTTTAGTCTGTAGTACTTCAATAGCCCCTATTACCATAGTGTCATTAGTTGCTATTATAACTTCAATTCTATCACCATATCGTGAAAATAATGACTCAGTTATTTTTTTGCATCTTCTTTAGTAATCCAATTACCAAATTGTGATGAAATTTCTTGTGTTTTTATTCCTGCATTATTAATTGTTAAAATTGAATATTTTGATCTTGCAATTACTTCTAAATTATCTATTGGTCCCTTTAACATAATATATTGCATTATGTTATCTTTATTTTTATCAATAAGAGATTTGTTTTTATTCCATTCATCAACAAGAATTTCTCCTTCAAACACACCAGCTTCCTCTACAACAGTTCCTACAAATATAGATTTTCCATAGGATCTAATATCATCTTTATTAGGTGGTTCTTTGTTAAAGAAAATTACAGGAATATTATTTTGTTTGATCATATCAATTACTTCTCATGATCTGTTTATATCAGCTAAAGCCACTAGGAAAAGATTAAATTCATTCTTTTTAAATATGGTATCAATAACTTCATTTTGTTTATCTTGATCAAATTCACTAGAAAAAAATGTAAATTCAACTTTGCCTTCATTTTCTTTCTGGATATCTTTTAAACTTTCGATAACTTCAGACATATACTGGCCACTCGCATCATATACAACTACGGCTACTTTAACAGGCTCTCTTGTAATGACACTTGCATTAATTATTCCTTTGGTTGAATTATTTCCTATTAATGTAAGAATAGTCATAGTTACAATTATAATAATTATTAATGCTTTACCTGATTTCCTCATCATAACCCCCTATTATTTTTACATTAGTAATGAAAAATGTTAATATTTTTCACTTTGACACTTATGTAATTTAACTTATATTTTAAAATTTTTTATTAATTATCTAAGTTAATAAAACTATTAACATCATTATTAATTTTAGTATGTACTTTGCTAAAAAGTTTATACTAACTATCTATTTATTGATGTTTTTAACTTGAGTTATATTTAAAAATTTTTCATTAACTTTTATAAACTAAACAAATCATCTTATCTTAAAATATAATTTCAAGCTTTTCCCTTTGCTCACAGAACAAATCTGTAATGATATTAACACGGGTTTTAAAACATCGCCTTATTTTTAAACATATGTGATAAAATATCTGTATAAGAATACATTTAAACAAATATATCAATACATCTTTATATTATTAAAAAATCATATGAGAACAAATATTTCATTTAAGGAGGAATTTAAAATGGTTCAAACTTTATTTTTAGCTCATGGCTCTCCAATGATGGCTCTTGAAAACAATGAATATACTAAATTTTTAGGTGCACTTGGAAACAGCATAAATCCAAAAGCTATTGTTGTTTTCACAGCTCATTGGGATAGTGAGCTACTTACTATTTCATCTTCTGATTCTGTGTATAACACAATGTATGATTTTTATGGATTTCCGAGTGAACTTTATCAAATTAAATATGAAGCAAAAGGCTGCGCTTTGATTGCATCAGAGATTGAAGATAAACTAAAAAAACAAGGAATTCAAGTAAAAAAAGATTTGACTAGAGGGTTGGACCATGGAGCTTGGACGCTTCTAAAACATCTTTACCCAAATGCCAATATACCTGTCATACAAATTTCTATAAATTCTCATTTACCTATTGAAGATCAAGTTAATATTGGTAATGCTCTCCAGGATCTTGGAGAAGAAGATATTTTAGTAATTGGTAGCGGGAATACTGTTCATAACTTAAGATTAGTTAAATGGGAACAAACATCTGTAGATTCCTTTGCACAGGAATTTGATGATTGGTTAATTGATAAAATAAAAAATAAGGACTTGACTTCTCTTTTTAACTATAGAGATTTAGCTCCTAATTCTAATTTAGCTGTTCCAACAGCAGACCATTTTGTACCATTATTTATAGCACTAGGTAGTAATAAAAACTTAAATCCTAAAATTCTTAATAGACACTATGAATTAGGGAATTTAAGTTATCTTTGTTTTCAATTTTAGAATTATATTTAAACTTTAACAAATTATAGAGACCCAAAGTGAAAACTTCACTTTGGGTCTCTATAATTTTTCCCGTTTTATGCATTTATGAAATAATATTTATACTATTTCTTGTTTTACTTTTACTAGAACAACAGATTAATAAATAAATTTATATATTGTTTATATCTGATTTAGAGCAAATTTATAAAATTGCCTTAATCTTTAATTATCCCTTAACATTTATATGCTTAAATTTATTTATCCGATAGCTAGCATCCGTTAACTCCTGGATAAGTTCAACTAAGATTCAGATTGAGATCAAACACCATCTGAATCAAGTTTCACTTTATATAGAGAACTTATTATGCATTAAAGGAGAGATTAATTATGAAAGTAAAAACTCATGTTAAATTAGGAGAATTATCATTATTAAAAAATAGAAATGCTCTTCCAAAAGGATTTTCTAAGTTTATGTTTAATTTTGGTCTTGTAATGGTTGATCAAAGTTGGCTTGTTAAAACGCATCCTCATTATATGCAAAAATCTCTCGAATATATTAATAAAAAAATAGAAATGCTTCTTTCAGTTAAAAAATTTAATGCTTATTATTCAATGCAACTAGGAATAGTTATTCATTATCTTTGTGATTTTTGTTGTAATTCTCACATATCTAGTTCAATTGGTAATATCTCATATCATTTAAAATATGAACGTGAATTGCAAAAATATTTATTTAATAATTTTGATATTTTTAAAAATAGAATTCATAATAAGTCAAATAATTTGAACTTAACTTTTCATAATATATCTTCTATAAAAACTTCAATTGACAATACCTTACGTAACTATATTAAGGGTGACTCATCTTACTTTTGGGATATTAAACATTGTGTGCAAATTAGTGCTTTTGTTTGCTCTACCATTTTTAATTTCAATATTAATTTATTAAATAGTATTGAATACTCTAAGAAAGAATTTCAATTATTTAATTAGTAGATTTGAACAGATCCATAGTTTTCAAAATGATAGCTTGATTAAATTATACCTTGGAATAATATTGAATTGAAATATGCAAAGAAATTTAAGAATACTGGTCGTCTAGTAAAAAATGTGATAATTGCATTAAGAATACTTTAAAAAAATTAAGGAAAACTATAGTTAAAGAATTAAGACAGGATATTGATACCATGATTGAGTTAAAGAATGGAGATGACATAGCTATGAAAATTTTAATTACAACAGATGTATTTGCTCCAGCTGTTAATGGTGTAGTAACTTCAGTATTGAATTTATGTACTCAACTTAAAAAGATAGGAAATGATGTTAGAATTTTGACCTTATCAAATAATAAATATTCCTACAAAGAAAAAAATGTTTATTATATAAAATCATTTGGTATTAACATATATTCTAATACTAGAGCTACAGTCCATTTTCATGATAAATATATAAAAGAAATTCTTGATTGGGAACCAGATATTATACACTCACAATGTGAGTTTTTTACTTTTATATTTGCTAAAAATATTGCTAAAAAGCTCAATATACCTATTGTCCACACTTATCATACTATGTATGAATATTATACTCATTATTTTACAAGACACAAAAAATTCGGTAAAAAAGTAGTTTCAATGGCATCTAAAATAGTCTTAAGTAATGTAAATACAGTTATTGCGCCTACACAAAAAGTGAATGATATATTAAAAAATTATGGTGTGAAAAATAGAATTGTCACTGTACCTACTGGTATTGAATTAAAGAAATTTAAAAGGGAAGATACAGATAATGAAATAGAAGCTTTAAAAGAAAATCTAGGTATTGAAAAGGATAGTAAAGTCTTAGTTACCATAGGAAGACTTGCAAAGGAAAAAAATATAGATGAATTACTCAAAAATATGAAAGAACTAATAAAATCCAACAAAAAAATAATGCTATTAATAGTTGGAGATGGCCCTTATAGACATGAATTAGAGAATAAAGTGTCTGAAGAAAATTTAAAAAATAATGTTATTTTTACAGGAATGATAGCTCCTGAGAACATATATAAATACTACCAAATTGGAGATATATTCGTAAGTGCTTCTGAAAGTGAAACACAAGGATTAACATACTTGGAATCATTAGCAAGTGGATTGCCAACAGTCTGCAAAAAAGATGAATGTTTAAATAATGTAATAATTGATGATTATAATGGATTTCTTTATGAGAATTCAAATGAATATATAGAAAAATTAAAATTAATTTTAAATGACCATAAATTATATACTACAATGTCTAATAATGCATATAAAATAGCTGCAAAATACTCTACTGAGAATTTTGGTAAACAAATAGAAAGTGTATATTTAAACGAAATCGTACCAGGTAGTTTATATATACAAATTCAATCTAAATATTATAAAGAATCAATGGTTAAAACTTATTAAACAATTAAGACCATTTTTATTGAGGTGAAAGATATGACAATAATTAATATGTTATCAAAAGCAGATACAGTAAAAGGACAAGGCGTTTTATCTGCACATGATGAGCAAGTAAATTTAGTTCAGGAGGAGTTATCAGAGGAATTCACAGTTGTAGAAAATAAATTTAAACTATGTGATATTATGCATTTTCATACTATTAACCCAGAATTCTTTTGCATGATTCCTTTTGCTAAGAAAAAAGGAAAGTTAGTAGGATATGTACACTTCTTACCTGAAACTTTAGAAAATAGTATTCACTTACCACTTTTGTTTAAGAAAATATTTTATAAATATGTAATAGCTTTTTATAAAAGTATGGATTATTTAGTAACTGTAAATCCATATTTTATTGATGTTTTAGAGAGATATGGTGTAGATAGAAACAAAATAAGTTATATTCCTAATTTTGTTTCTTCAAAGAGCTTTTATGTATTAGAAAAGACTAAAAAAAGGCAATTAAAAGAAAAATATGAGCTTGATTCCAAGAAATTTACAGTGCTTTGTGTTGGGCAGCTTCAGAAGCGTAAAGGAATTTTTGATTTTATAGATATTGCAAAGAAAATGCCAGAGATTCAGTTTGTATGGGCAGGAAATTTTGCCTTCGGAAAAATTTCAGATGGATATGAACAAATAAAAAAAATGCTTGATCATGTACCAAGTAATGTACATTTTTTAGGATTAATTGATAGAGAGAAAATGAACGAGGTTTATAACATATGCGATGTTATGTTTTTACCTTCTTATGAGGAACTTTTTCCAATGACAATACTAGAATCAATGAACTGTGGGATACCTATTTTATTAAGAGATATAGATATCTATGAAAATATTCTTTTTGATTTTTATTTAAAGGGACATCAAAATAATGACTTTATTAGTATAATAGATAGGTTAAGAAATGATACGGAATTTTATGATTCTGCTTCTAAAATATCATGGAAAGGCCATGAATTTTATAGCAGAGAGCATGTTGCAAATATGTGGGAAGAGTTTTATAGAAAAGTAAAAGCAAATTTGGGTTAGGAGAAATAATATAAGCTGATGAGAGATAAAAACAAAACAACAAAAACAGTTATAAATATCAGTACCATACTTGGATTCGTTATATTAATTGCTTATGTTACTTATTGTATTAATCAAGGTATATTTTCGTCAAGAGATGCATTAAACAGCTATATACTCAGGATTGGAATATGGGGAGCTATATTTTTTATATTAATACAAGTAGTAATTCCTATATTTCCAGGTGCAATTGGTTGTGTAGTAGGTGTAATTGCATTTGGTCCAACCTTGGGTTTTATATATAATTATATAGGTATATGCATTGGTTCAATAATAGCATTTTTATTATCAAAGACTTATGGTATTTCCTTATTGGAAAGTGTAGCAAATCCTAAGACTCTAAAAAAATATATGGGTTGGTTAGAAGAAGGAAAGAAATTTGATAAACTTTTCGCATTTGCTATATTTATGCCAGTAGCCCCTGATGATTTTTTATGTTTTTTAGCAGGAGTAACATCAATGTCGCTTAAAAAATTTGTAACAATTATACTTTGTTGCAAACCTTGTTCTATTTTCTTATATAGTATGGGATTGACAGGTATAACTTCATTTATTAATTATTTAAGATAGTGTGAGTTTCAAGCTTTTATAATTAAAAATATAATTTTCCAAACGAAACTAGGGATTGCTAAGTAAGCAAACCCTAATTAAATAAGTAAAATCTAATAATTTAATCATTATCCAAGTGACTATTAAATGAATTCTTGTAATACTGTAAAAGTTATATTTTGAATCTATAGCCTGCACCCCATACAGTTTCTATA
>Ga0302161_10000189_pt1 | contig 15673 bp, 8 predicted proteins | sample I_Fen_E2_1_FD_193498 | JGI IMG/M metagenome (GOLD analysis project Ga0302161, IMG submission 193498) | Peat permafrost microbial communities from Stordalen Mire near Abisko, Sweden - I_Fen_E2_1 | ecosystem: Environmental > Terrestrial > Soil > Wetlands > Permafrost | place: Sweden: Abisko...
TAATTCTTTACTGTCAATACTGTCTTCGATAAGTGATAGTTCAACCATTTCCATATTACAGAAGAAGTCGAAATCTCCTTTTTCATCGAGCACGTAAGCAACACCACCACTCATACCGGCTGCAAAGTTACGTCCGGTGGTACCAAGTACTACCGTGCGGCCTCCGGTCATATATTCACAACAGTGATCTCCGGCACCTTCAACTACTGCAACCGCACCAGAGTTACGAACGCAGAAACGTTCGCCCACTACACCATTTATATAAACCTCGCCTGAAGTAGCACCATACAATATGGTGTTACCGGCAATAATATTCTCTTCAGGGCTAAAAGTACTCTCTTTGGGAGCAACTACCACAATTTTACCTCCCGAAAGCCCTTTTCCCAGATAGTCGTTTGACTCACCGGTTAAGCGGAAGTACACACCTTTGCTTAAGAAGGCACCAAAGCTTTGACCTGCAGAACCCGTGAAATGAGCAACGATTGTATCGGTTGGTAGTCCTGTTTGTCCATAACGTTTGGCAATCTGACCCGAAAGCATTGCTCCGACAGCACGGTCGGTATTTTTAATTTTATGTTTAATCTCAACAGGCATACACAAATCTAATGCCGGAAGTGATTTTTTTATTAATTCATGATCAAGAACTTTCTCCAACTTATGATCCTGATCTTTGACATGGCGTAAAGCCGAGTCGGTGTGTAATGCAGGAGCATAAAGGATTTTTGCTAAATCAATCTTTTTCAATTTAGGACTTCCTTCAACATTTTTACGTTCAAGCAACTCGGCATGTCCAATAATTTCATCCATGCTGCGGTAACCTAATTGTGCTAAATGTTCGCGTACATCCTGAGCAATGAAGTGGAAGAAGTTTACAAGATATTCATGTTTACCTGTAAAATGCTTGCGTAGTACTTCATCTTGTGTGGCTACACCAACCGGACAAGTATTTAAGTGACATTTACGCATCATAACACAACCCAAAATCAGTAAAGCACTTGTTGCAAAACCATATTCTTCAGCTCCTAACATGGCAGCAATCACAATGTCACGTCCGGTTTTTAATTGTCCGTCGGTTTGTAATCTGATTTGACCGCGCAAATTATTCATCACTAAAGTCTGCTGTGTTTCAGCCAACCCTATTTCAACAGGTAAACCTGCATGCTTGATAGAGCTCGACGGACTTGCACCGGTTCCACCTTCGGTACCGCTGATCAGAATTAAATCGGCTTTAGCCTTGGCCACACCTGCTGCAATGGTTCCAACTCCTGTTTCCGAAACCAGTTTTACACTGATTACTGCTGCCGGATTGATATTTTTCAAATCAAAGATAAGTTGAGCCAGATCTTCGATAGAATAAATATCGTGATGCGGTGGAGGTGAAATCAGCGAGATACCCGGAATAGAGTGACGGGTTTTAGCAATGATTTTATCTACTTTATGTCCGGGAAGCTGTCCTCCCTCACCTGGTTTTGCTCCTTGAGCAATTTTAATCTGAATCTCATCTGCATTGATCAGGTATTCGGCTGTAACGCCAAAACGTCCTGAAGCAACTTGTTTGATGGCGCTTCGGGTACTCAATCCGTCTTCTCGTTTTTTGTAACGTTCAGGATCTTCGCCTCCTTCACCTGTATTGCTGCGTCCCCCGATTGAATTCATGGCCATAGCCATCGCTTCATGAGCTTCGCGGCTGATAGAACCGTATGACATAGCTCCGGTAACGAAGCGTTTCATGATTTTTTCTACAGGTTCAACTTCATTTATATCAATTGGATTGTGTTTGTAGTCAATTAAATCACGAATGAAAATAGGAGCTGCTTTATCGTCAACAGCATTAACGTACTCTTTGAATTTTTCGTAGCTGTTTGTTCTTGTTGCAATTTGCAAACGTGCAATCGTTTCAGGATTCCATGCATGATCTTCTCCATCGCGGCGATAAGCATATTGTCCCAGATTTTTTAGCTCTGTAACATCTTCTCCTTCTTTAGGGAAGAAGGCCTGAGTAAATGGTTTCAGAACTTCATTGGCAATATCATCAATGTCAATACCCTCTATAGAAGAGGTGATACCCTTGAAGTATTTGCTAAGCAATGAAGATGAAATACCGATAGCTTCAAAAATATGCGCTCCACGGTAACTACGCAGAGTCGAATTACCCATTTTCGAAAGTACTTTCAATAGTCCTTTGTTTACAGCTTTGATATAATGTTTTTTAGCTGTATCAATATCCATTTGCAAATCACCCGATTTTATCTTTTCGTTGATGATCGAAAATACCATGTATGGATTGATTGCATTGGCACCAAAACCAAATAGCAGTGCAAAATGCATTACTTCACGGGGTTCTGCTGTTTCAACTACAATGTCAATTTGCATTCTCTTGCGTTTCTGTACTAAATATAGATGTACTGCCGAAACTGCAAGTAGCGATGGGATAGGAGCATGGTTTGCATCAACACCGCGGTCGCTTAATACGATATAATTTTTTCCATCGTCAACTGCTTTTTCTACCGACAGACAAAGTTCCTGAATGGCTTTTTCAAGACCGTTTGATCCTTCAGCCGGGTTGAACAGCATTGGAAGCGAAATAGTAGAGAAACCTTTGTACTGCAAATTCATTAAAATCTCGAACTGCGTATTTGTAAGTACCGGACTTTTCAGTTTCACCATCTTACAAATTTCGTGCGCAGGTTCCAACAAGTTTTGATTTACGGATCCAACGAAACCGGTCAACGACATTACTAATTCTTCGCGAATAGGATCAATTGGCGGGTTGGTTACCTGAGCAAATTGTTGGCGGAAATAATTGAAGAGTCGTTGAGGTTTATCTGAAAAAACAGATAAAGCCACATCATTACCCATAGACGACGTTGGTTCGTATCCATCGTTTGCCATTGGAATAATCAATTTTTCTACATCTTCTTTCGAATAACCAAAAGCATGTAGAAGTGTATTATAGTCTTTCAGATCGTATTTTGCTGTACGTCCCGAAGATATATTATCCAGATTGATACAGTTTTGATTCAACCAGTCGCGATATGGAAAGGCTTTAGCCAATCCTTCTTTTAATTCGTTATCGTAAAATATCTGACCAAGTTCAGTATCAACCATGATCATTTTGCCTGGTTTCAAACGACCTTTGGCTTTAATATTAGCCGGGTCAAATTCAATGGTTCCTGTTTCGGAAGCAATAACCATAATGTCATCGTGCGTTACCAAATAACGTGCAGGACGCAATCCGTTACGATCCAACATACCACCTGCATAACGACCATCGCTGAATAAAATAGCTGCAGGACCATCCCACGGTTCCATAAATGTACTGTGGTATTCATAGAATGCGCGTAAATTATCGGAGATCGGATTTTTTGCATTATAGCTTTCGGGTACCAACATGGCCATAGCATGAGGTAAACTTTTGCCCGACATAACAAGGAACTCAAGTGTGTTATCCAACGAAGCACTATCACTCATCCCGGGTTGAACCAGCGGATATAATTCATTTAGATTACCGAGCAAGTCAGATTTTAAAACACTTTCGCGAGATTCCATCCATTGACGGTTTCCCCGGATGGTATTAATTTCTCCGTTGTGTCCGATCATACGGAATGGCTGAGCCAAATCCCATGTCGGAAATGTATTGGTACTAAAGCGTGAGTGAACCAATGCAATAGCACTGGTAAAGTTAGGATTTGATAAGTCCGGATAATATTCACGTAGTTGAAGTGAAGTGAGCATCCCTTTGTAAATCATCTGTTTGGTGGAAAGACTTACAATATAAAAACTCCGATCTTTAGCTATATCTGATTTTAAAATTGATTTTTCAATTTTTTTGCGCACCACATAAAGTTTTCGTTCCAGATCTTCTTGATTACAATGACCTGTTACAAAAATTTGTTTTATTTGCGGTTCTGTAGTTATGGAAATTTCTCCAAGAATATGGCTGTTTACAGGAACGTCGCGCACAGCAATAAGATCCAGCCCTTCTTTTTCAATAAATTCTTTAATAACGTTGATGCACAGTTGAGATTTGGCAGCATCTTTAGGTAAGAAAACAAGACCGGTTCCGTATTTTCCTTTAGCCGGAACTTGAATGCCTTGAAGTAGAATGAATTCGTGAGGAATTTGGACTAAGATTCCGGCACCATCACCGGTTTTGTTATCAGCACTCTCGGCTCCACGGTGAACCATGTTTTCGAGAACCTGTAGTCCGTTTGTTACTATATCATGCGATTTTTCGCCATGAAGATTTAATACTAAGCCGACGCCGCAGGCATCGTGCTCATTTTGGGGTGAATATAGCGATTGCTGCTCATATTCATCAGATAAGAACGGGTTTGTATTGGGGGTTGTCATAGCTTCTTCTTTATTATGCGCTTGTAAAACAGCTAATTTCAGCTAAATGTTCGTGTTGTTTTGTTTTATTGTTTAGTTACAAATAGTGGGAAAACCTAAAAGGTTCTCCCACTATTCTAATTTTGAAAGATGGAGGTTAACCTCTTATTTATCTAATAAATAATAACTCTCGGTACTTTGGTAAAGTCCACATTTCGTCGTCGACAATTAGTTCCAATTTATCGATGTGGTAACGAATAACGTCGAAATATGGCAATACATTATCGTGATAAGCATTTGCTTTGTCTTTTTCATGTTCAATGACGTTGGCCACTTTACGGGCAACAACCATGTCTTCAACATTTTTCTTGATGATAGATGTATGCTCAGCAATTTCTTCAATCAAAGACAAATCCATTGCACATATTTTATCTGCTTTTTCAACAGAGAAAACGGCTTTGGTTTTGTATACATTATCTAATAAAAGTGATTGATAACGGGTAGCTACCGGAATGATGTGGTTAATTGCCAAATCTCCTAGTACACGAGCTTCAATTTGAATCTTCTTAACGTAAGTTTCCCATTTCACTTCATTACGGGCATGAAGTTCAACTTCTGTAAGTACACCTGTCGATTTGAATAATTCGATACTTGATTTAGAAGTATAAGCTTCAATGATTTTTGGAACACTTGTTTCGCAGTCCAAACCGCGTTTTGCAGCTTCTGCTTTCCATTCTTCACTGTAACCGTTTCCATCAAAACGAATTGCTTTTGAAGCTTTAATATAAGACTTGATTACATCAAAAATCGCTTTTTCTTTAGTAGAACCTCCTGCTATTTTAGCATCAACTTCGGCTTTAAACTCTACCAATTGATCTGCAACAGCTGCATTCAAACTAGTCATTGCTGAAGAACAGTTTGCTGATGAACCAACTGCACGGAACTCAAAGCGGTTTCCTGTAAATGCAAATGGTGAAGTACGGTTACGATCAGTATTATCAAGGAATACTTCTGGAATATGTGCGATACCTAAGCTTAGTTTTTTCTTAGCTCCAACAATGATAGCTTCTTCGCTGGTACTGTTTTCTAATTTTTCAAGAATAGCAGTTAATTGACTTCCAAGAAATGCTGAAACAATTGCAGGAGGTGCTTCGTTGGCGCCCAAACGATGTGCATTCTGAGCAGTCATGATTGACGCTTTCAATAATGCATTATGTTTGTAAACGGCCATCAAAGTAGATGTCAAAATAGTTACAAACAATAGGTTTTCTTCAGGGGTTTTTCCCGGAGTGAACAAACCTACACCGGTGTCAGTACCTAACGACCAGTTGTTATGTTTTCCTGAACCATTAATACCAGCAAATGGTTTTTCGTGCAATAATAAACGGAATCCATGACGACGTGCAATACGTTTCATGATTGACATCATCAGTAAGTTTTGATCAACTGCCAGATTACATTCGCCAAAGATCGGAGCTAATTCAAATTGGTTAGGAGCAACCTCGTTGTGACGGGTTTTTGCGGGAATACCATATTTGTAAGCTTCAAATTCAATATCTTTCATATAAGCAGCAACACGACTTGGAACAGATCCAAAATAGTGATCTTCCAACTGTTGGTTTTTTGCTGATTCATGTCCCATTAATGTGCGACCAGTCAGTAATAAGTCAGGACGAGTTGCGTACAAGCCTTCGTCAACTAAGAAATATTCCTGTTCCCAACCCAGATAAGCAACTACTTTCTTTACATTCGGGTCAAACATTTGGCATACAGCTGTTGCTGCTTTATCTACAGCATTTAATGCTTTCAATAATGGAGCCTTTAAGTCAAGAGCTTCGCCGGTGTATGAAATGAAAATCGTAGGGATAACCAATGTGTCATCAACCACGAAAGCTGGAGAAGAAGGATCCCATGCAGTATATCCACGAGCTTCAAAAGTGCTACGAATACCTCCACTTGGGAAAGAAGAAGCATCTGGTTCTTGTTGCGCAAGAAGTTTTCCTGAAAAGTCTTCGATGATAGCTTCACCAGGAGCTCCTTCATAATCAATAAATGAGTCATGTTTTTCAGCGGTTCCGTCAGTCAATGGTTGGAACCAGTGTGTGTAATGAGTTGCACCTAGTTCCATTGCCCACATTCTCATTCCGGCTGCCACGTCGTCTGCAATTGAAAGATCTAAAGTCGCTCCTTTGTCGGTAACGTTTTTCAGAGCTTTCATTGTGTCTTTAGAAAGGTATTTAGCCATTGTGGCTTTGTTGAATACATACTTTCCGTAGTAATCGGAAGTTAATTTTGAAGGGGCAGAAACTTCGAGTGCTTTTTTCTTAAAAGCTTCTTCTACTGCATTAAATCTCAATGATGACATAATTATATTTTTTGAGGGTTGTATTTTATCTATATCTTTAAAATCTTAATGTATATCTAACGGAATGATATTAAATCATTGCAAAAATAATAAAAATGATAGTTCTTCGGCTATAAAATAAACTATTTCTGAGTTTTTTTAGTGTTTTGTTTTAAATTGATGCAAATGTACATAATATTCGATCGAAATGAAATTATTTACAGTTAAATTGTAATTTATCGAATACTGCATTTCGAAATTGAAATTCTGAATTGTTTTGAGTCAGCTAACTTCATTGCTGACAAAGATAAATAATAAATCAATCAATTATTTGTTTTTCAAAGCAATTTAATTGCTTTGTGTTATGTGATATTTTCTTGTTTTGTATCAATCAAAATTTTGTGAAAATGATTAGTCAAAATTCGTATAGGCGGTTTCGCCATGTTGGGTTTCATCAAGTCCTATGGCTTCATGTTTATCCAAAACGCGCAACTTAACGAATCTGTCGGTGATTTTGAACAAAATATATGTCCCTACGCCTGAGAAAACAATGGTTACTCCAACGGCCAATAGTTGAATCCACAATTGATGAAAATTTCCATAAATAGCTCCGCTATATGATGGTTGAATGAAGGGTGAGGCTAATACTCCTGTTAAAATAGCTCCCAAAATACCTCCTATGCCGTGAACGCCGAATGCATCTAACGAGTCATCGTACCCAAGCTTTGGTTTTACGTAAGCAACCATACAAAAACATACTAGTGAAACTAATACTCCGATGGCTAATGCACCTGGTATGCCTACAAATCCGGCTGCAGGGGTGATGGCAACTAATCCGCCAACAGCACCTGTACTGATTCCTACTACAGTTGGTCTCTTGTCTAAACACCAGTCAAGCAATGCCCAGGTTATGGCCGCCGTTGCTGCGGCTATATGGGTAACCATTAAAGCGTTTCCGGCAAGTCCGTCGGCTGCCAGACCACTACCGGCATTGAATCCAAACCAGCCTACCCAAAGTAATCCTGCACCAATAACAACATAAGTTATGTTGTGTGCTGGTATGGCGTGATCTTTATAATCGCGACGTTTCCCAAGCATGATAGCAGTTACGATGGCGGCAATACCAGCGTTAATATGAACAACGGTACCTCCTGCAAAATCAAGAGCACCTAATTTGTACAACCAACCATCTGATGCCCAAACCCAGTGTGCAACGGGATTGTAAATAAATATCGTCCAAAGAATTGAAAAAATCAGAAATCCTTTGAAGTTGATGCGTTCTGCAAATGCTCCGACGATTAAAGCGGGAGTGATAACGGCAAACATACATTGGAACATGATAAAAACAATATGAGGAATTGTTCCTACTGTGCTTCCATCGGCTGCTGTTTGCGAATGGGATATAAAGTAGGGACTTAGGTCGTTGATATTTATATTGTTTAAAAATGCCCAGTGGAATCCACCTATGAATGGCTTGAGTACTTCGATAGAGTTTGAACTAAATGCATTGCTATAGCCTATAACTACCCATTCTACACTGATCACGGCCACAAGGATAAAGATTTGCATAAACACATTTAATACATTTTTGCGACGTACTAAACCTCCGTAAAAAAGGGCTAAACCGGGGATTGACATTAAAAGTACAAATGCTGTGGCTACAATCATCCAGGCTGTGTCGCCGGTGTCTATTTTTGGACTTGCAACAGCGGCAGCGGTTTGGGCTGAAATGGTAGTGCTGAATAATGTAAATAAAGCTATCAGGGATATTATCTGTTTTTTCATTTTAATTGGTCTCGACTTCTTGAGTTATTGGTTCTTTTTTATTTTTATTTGTTGTATAGTGCATCCGGTCCCGATTCTTTTGTACGGATACGGAACGTTTCCTGAATATCGTAAACAAATAATTTTCCGTCGCCGGTTTCTCCTGTCCAGGCTGAATTCAGAACGGCATTCACTGTCTTTTCTAAATTCACATCCCTTACTACAATTGAAATCATGCGACGTTGAATATAACCTGATTTAAAAATCTGACCACGTACTACCTGATCTTCAGTGGATTTTCCAAGCCCGGTTATGTCCCAATAAGAGAACCAGTCGATGCCAGCATCGGATAATGCTTGTTTTACATCCTCAAATTTTGATTTACGGATGATTGCTTCAATTTTTTTCATGTTTTATGTTTTGTTGTTTCGTTTATCTTCAGTCGGCGGAAATTAATTCAACTTACTGCTTATTGCCAACGGAGCAATTTGAATTGCTGCAAAAATCAGTCGTTTGTCTTTTAATTTTCGCTAATTTGAGTGCAAAAATATATTATTATTGTCGAATTACAAAGCAATTTGATAATAAAATGACAAAAAAAACTACATTTAGGTATTAAAATGCTGTCTGAAACTACATTTGAGTAGGAAATAAATTGTGTGTATTTCTTCGGGTTGTTTGTTTACGGTTAATCGTACAGAGTCTGATGATCGATGTGTTTTACTGATCTTTTATTGAAATCCTGCTTGTTTAGCTGCTGTATTTTCAGTCAGTATAGTCGACTGTAAAAGAAGGATAGCATTGCTTACCACTTACCACTTACTGCTTACTGCTTACCGCTAAAAAACAGAACAGGCCATTTCTCACGAAATAACCTGTTCAAAACTAAAGAAACACACGACTAGTTGAGCAGTTTCACCGTGTTTGAGTAAATATAATTGTGTTGAGCTTCACACAATCTTAAAATAATTATTATCGCATGAAAGCATTGTTAATCAAAGTTTGTGTAGGCGGTTTCTCCATGTTGGGTTTCGTCCAGTCCGATAGCCTCGTGCTTGTCGGATGCGCGTAGTCCGACTGATTTGTCTACAATGATGAATAGAATGATAGTGCCTACGCCTGAAAAAATAATTGTTGCACCAACGGCTATTAGCTGTACCCATAGTTGGTGCCAGTTGCCGTAAGCTGCACCGCTGTAGGCTTGAATGGCAGGAGTGGCAAGAATGCCTGTGAGTATTGCTCCGATAATACCACCAATGCCGTGCACTCCGAATGCATCCAGCGAATCGTCATAGCCTAGTTTTGGTTTTACGTAGGCCACCATAAAGAAGCATATCAGCGATACTATCACTCCAATAATCAGTGCCCCTGCCACGCCCACAAACCCGGCTGCCGGTGTAATGGCAACCAAACCTGCTACTGCACCGGTGCTTATGCCTACTATGGTTGGACGTTTATCCAAAAACCAGTCAAGTAAGGCCCATGTGAGTGCAGCCGCAGCCGCTGCTATATGAGTTACCATAAAGGCGTTGGCTGCTAGCCCGTCGGCTGCCAGCCCGCTTCCGGCATTAAATCCGAACCAGCCCACCCAGAGTAAACTGGCACCAATTACCACATAGGTTATGTTGTGGGCTGGTAATGCGTGACCTTTGTAGTCGCGGCGTTTTCCGAGCATGACTGCTGTTACTATTGCGGCAATACCTGCATTGATATGTACCACGGTACCTCCGGCAAAATCCAATGCACCTAATTTAAATAACCATCCGTCGCCCGACCATACCCAGTGTGCTACCGGGTTATAAACAAGTATCGACCATAAAACCGAGAAAATTAAAAAACCTTTGAAATTTATACGTTCGGCAAATGCTCCGATAATTAATGCCGGAGTAATTACGGCAAACATACATTGAAACATGATAAATGTTATGTGAGGAATAGTTCCTGTTGAACTGCCATCAGCGGCCAATTGAGAATGCGATATGAAATACGGACTTAGATCATTAATGCCTATGTTGTTCAGAAATGCCCAGTCGAATCCTCCGATATAGGGTTTTAGAGCTTCTATCGGGTTGGAACTAAATGCGTTGCTGTAGCCCAAAATCACCCATTCAATGCTGATTACTGCCACCAGAATAAAGACTTGCATAAATGCATTTAGTACGTTTTTACGTCGAACAAGGCCTCCGTAAAATAATGCCAGTCCGGGAATAGACATCAGCAATACAAATGCTATGGCGACAATCATCCATGCCGTGTCTCCACTGTCAATTTTTGGTTTTGCAACTGTGTTTGCTTGTGCTGAAACTGCCGCGCTGAATAAAGCCAATAAAGCTGTAAGGGAAATTATATATTTTTTCATTTTTCCTTATTTTAAGTGAGCTATAATGTTTAATGATATGTTTTCTTAAAGTAGAGTGCAGATAAATAGTCTTGTAACTCGTAACTATTTACTTGTAACTACTTAAACGTGTTGATTCTTTTTATTTGTTGTAAAGTGCGTCAGGTCCCGATTCTTTGGTTCGTATACGGAATGTCTCCTGAATATCATAAACAAATAATTTGCCGTCGCCTGTTTCGCCTGTCCAGGCGGAATTCAATACTGCGTTTACGGTCTTTTCTAAATTGACATCTCTGACTACGATTGAAATCATTCGACGTTGAATGAAACCGGATTTGAAAACCTGTCCACGAACAACTTGTTCTTCCGTCGATTTTCCTAGTCCGGTGATGTCCCAATAGGAAAACCATTCAATGCCGGCGTCATAGAGTGCTTGTTTTACGTCTTCAAATTTAGACTTGCGTATAATTGCTTCTATTTTTTTCATATTAGTTCTATTTTTTAGTTGTTTGTTTTTAGTGAGTTGTCTGTCTCTTTTTCTGAATTTAATTTTGATATTTGTTTGTCCCTTAATTAAACTTGTGCATTTGTATACCGGAGTTTTGGGCAAACAGGAGTTTTATACTTCGGCATGTTGCAATAAATATCAACTAAGCCTTTTTTCTTTCTGAGTAGGAGATGTCCCGGGGATAATCATACCTACATGAAATCTCCTGTACGAAAATAGTAATCTGTGTAAAGTGGTGGATAAAATAAAATGTAAGTAAGCAATAATGGTTAACGATCTGTTATCTGAGAGCAAAGCTCAGATAAACAGTTTTGTAACTCGTAACTATTTACTTGTAACTTGAGAAATACAACATCGTACCTTTTCTTAATGCAAAATCAGGAGATAAAACAGTTGTGTTTTGCTTGCGATAAGTTATTTCCTGTAGGAAATATTATATCAATAGCAAATAAAAATAGCCTCGATTAGATACCCGTAGATAAATAGTGAATGTTCCATGGGGTAATAAACATGCAGCATATATGTTTATTTTACTGATGTGTAAATGCTGTGGGCTATTTTTTTAACTCCTGATTTAGGATGCCAGATAAGTAGGTAGTTCTTGCTTTAACTCACTTTATTGGCAAAAAAAGAAAAGTATTATCCTTTGTTTCCCTGAGGGGAGAATAGGGTGGTGGTCAAATAAGGAGTTTGTGTAAATGGTACAGGTAGTAGCCATTTGTCTGGTTGCTGGCTGACTTCGATAAGAGCGTAGTGTAACCGGTAATATATTTTTGATGTTCAAGTCTGCTCGAATGCTTGATGCGTGAAGCTTTCGAAGTCGACGATAGAGTTCTGAATGATAAATATTGAAACGAATTTCGGTGTCGTATTTGCCCGCTTCTTACTCCGATTCCTAAAAGCTGATTGTTGGCATTTATACTGGTCTTGTGGTGATTGTGCAGTGAATTTAGCTGTGCAGTAATAGCCTTGTGCTTAGGCGCCGGACTTTCACTTTTGGGTGTTGATACAGCGGCCACTCCTGCAATAAGAGCAACAACTAATAACCCAAAAATGATGAAATGTTTCATACGGCAAATTTATAAACTCTGAAATTATCAGAAAGAAAATGTTTTGGCTGATTACAAAACAAAAGTACAAAATTATTTTTGTTTCTCAAAACAAAATGATGTATTTAATCGAATAATCATATCTAAAAGATATTAAAATGCGGATTTGTATTGCAAGTGTTCAGTGATTAAGGCTTGTTTGTGTGCAAAGTACTTTTGCGTTGTTACACTATCTCCTGAATGATCTCATCGCTCACCACTTATCGCTCACCACTTACCGCTTACTGCTTGCTGCTTACTGCTTACTGCTTACCGCTGCTTCCTGCTTACCGCTAAAAAATAGAACAGGCCATTTCTCACGAAATAGCCTGCCTGAAACAATAAAACTAAAAAACACACGATTAGTTGTAAGCAGTTTCACCGTGTTTGGGAGAAATCAGGCGCTTCTACTGCTCGAAGCGTCGGATTTATTTCTATTCTAATGGATTTTCTTTAATCCTTCATATACAATGATTCGTCTCCGCTTTCTTTGGTTCTGATGCGGTAAGATTCGTCAATCGGAGACACGAAGATTTTTCCATCACCAATTTCACCGGTGTAAGCCTTTTCCAAAAGACAATCGATTGTCTTCTGTAAATTTACATCACGAACAACGATAGACAATGTTAGCCGGGAGATGAATTCGGTGTCGGACGAACCGCGTAAAACTTCTTTTCTTTTTCTTTCGTTACCTACTCCAAAAGTTTCTGAATAAGTGAAGAAATCGATATCAATTGCATGCAATGCTGCTTTTACTTCTTCGAATTTTGAGCGCCTGATAATTGCTTCTATTTTTTTCATAATAAATACAAATTATATATTTAATAACTTTTTGATAATAATCCTTACAAAACTATTTTATTTGATTGAGAAATATTGCAACTTTATATATGTTTAACTGATAAATCGGCTATAAAGCTTACAATATTTCTTTTTTGTATCAAATTATATCTGTTAGTCGTTGTAAGCTTCAGCGCCATGTTCCCAAACGTCAAGTCCACCAGGTCCGGTTTCACCTTCTGGTTCAACACGCAATTTGAATGGATACGGTAATTTGCTAACAAAAAACATTACAATAAATGAGATGATTAATGTGGCTGCTGTAATAGTAAAACTTCCAATCGCTTGAGCCTTTAGAACGTCAAATCCGCCACCATAGAAAAGGCCTTTTACTATGTTGGGTGCGGTATTGTCAGCTCCCATAGGGCCTGTAACTCCAAATTGACCGCTGGCGAATAAACCAAGTGATAAAGTACCCCAGATTCCGGCAAATCCGTGAACTGATACTGCGCCTACTGGATCATCAATTCGAAGGTATTCCATAAGATACACTCCTCCAAATACAACTATTCCTGCGACAATCCCAATTATAATTGATCCAAAAGGAGATACCCAATAGCAAGGACATGTAATGGCCACCAGACCTGCTAACATGCCGTTTAGGGCAAAACCGGTATCAAATTTTCCTTTAAAAGGTCCTATCCATAGAGCGCACAGCATGGCAGCTAATGAGCCTGTACATGCTGCAATTGTAGTGTTGGCAGCAATACGTCCGATTCCTTCATAATCCATACCTGAAAGAGTACTACCAGGGTTAAATCCGTACCAACCAAACCACAATAAGAAAGCACCGATTGTAGCTAATGGTAAGCTGTGAGCTGCTGGTAAACCTCCTTTTTCCTTGTTATCACGTAAAAAGATACGTCCGATACGTGGTCCCAAAACGATTGCTCCGGTCAAAGAAACCATACCACCAATGGTGTGTACAACAGTTGAACCTGCAAAATCACGGAAAGGTTGACCCAGTGTTGGCAAGAAGTGTCCCGGAGTTCCCATCAATGCTAAGAATCCGTCAGGACCCCATGCCCAGTGACCAAGGATTGGGTATATGATAGCTGTAACGAAGATGCTGTAAATAATATCACCGCGGAAACTTGTACGTCCGATCATAGCTCCCGAAGTAATAGTCGAAGCGGTGTCGGCAAAAGCAAATTGGAAAATCCAGTGGGCTAATAAGGCAACGCCTGTTGTGCCATATGTGGCTGGTGCATTTTGTAAGAAGAAGTATTGTGATCCGATAAATCCATTACCGGCTCCAAACATAAATGCGTAGCCAATAGCCCAAAATGATATACCGCAAATAGCTGTGTCAAGTACACATTCAACGAGTATATTTACTGTCTCACGTTTTCTGGCAAAACCAGCTTCGAGCATTACGAAGCCTGCTTGCATACCAAATACTAAAAATGCAGCTACAAGAGTCCACATAGTATTTATAGAATTAATTACGGCTGTTTCGTGGGCGGTGTAAACTTCGGCAGCTTGAGCTGATGTTCCTGAAATTAAGCTTGGAAGAAGAACTATAGCTGCGATAACTGCGGCCAACCCCAACATTTTACCCACAAACAGTGTGGCAAAAAGTTTCCAATCTTTGGGTTTTGATACGTTTTCTACGAATCTGGAAAAATAGTCTGCTCGACTTGTGTCTCTTAAGTTTTTACTCATAATATAAATATTTTAATTAATATATTGAATCCTTGATTTTGCAATTAAAAGTCTGCTCACTTTTAATCTTAAGGAAATGCTAATTATTATTGATGCGTTTATTGTGGAGCAGTATTTCGCTAAATACTAAAAGCTCATGAAGCAATAGGTGTTATTTAATGATACATTCTCCATAACAAAATGCTGATAGGCGGTCTTGTAACTTGTAACTCGTAACTATTTAAAGTGTAATACCCGCTACAAAAAATGTAGTTTTTGAGTAGGGGTTTGCACCTACAATTCCATATACCGGAAGACTGAATTTGTCCGTAATGGCAATATTTTTGCTTACTTTTAAGCCCAGGTTGGTAATGCCGAAACCTGTTGTACCGTATGTATTACTGTTGGCTAATGATCCACCGATGAATACTTTGGCTACCGGAGCTATTTGATAACCCAATTCTACATAGGTTGAAAATGCATTGTCTCCGTTGTTCAGTTTGTCAGCTCCGGCAAACATGGTGTTTACCGATGCACTGAATGCCGATCCGGTGTAAGCCAGCGTTCCTTCAAATACGTGACCGGTTCCGTTTTTATATTTAAAATAATTTGGTTGACTGGCAAAGTTGTAGTAATAATCGGTTACCGTAATGGCAAATGCACTTGATATAGCATAAGTAGCATTTAAGTCTACTTCTTTAAGACCACTGCTAAAGCTACTCGAAGCCCATGAACCTAACGTGAGTTTACCTGTTGTGAATGATGCATAAGGTTGAATGTTGGGTGCCCCTCCTGTTTTTCCTGTAACGTCTTCT
>Ga0302161_10000191_pt1 | contig 15650 bp, 20 predicted proteins | sample I_Fen_E2_1_FD_193498 | JGI IMG/M metagenome (GOLD analysis project Ga0302161, IMG submission 193498) | Peat permafrost microbial communities from Stordalen Mire near Abisko, Sweden - I_Fen_E2_1 | ecosystem: Environmental > Terrestrial > Soil > Wetlands > Permafrost | place: Sweden: Abisko...
AAATGTACAAGCTTTAAACTTAATATAGAAGAATTGGAGAACATCAATAGTATTTTAAATAATGTAAAGCCTAAGATTATCGTATCATGTTTAAGAGGAGATTATGATAAACAACTGATTTTTCATACAAAGATTGCTGAATATTTAAAACAAAACGGTGGTAATTTGTATTTTTTCTCTACTGCAAATGTCTTTGATAATGATTATAGTAAACCTCACTATGAGGATGATGTACCTAATTCAAGAACTGATTATGGAAGATATAAAATAGCATGTGAAAAAAGTATAACTAAAATATTGAATGATAATGCATGTATACTAAGAATTCCTCAAGTTTGGGGAAAATATTCGCCAAGGATGATACAATTATTAAAGTCACTTAATAACAATAAAGCTATAACAGTATATCCGAAACTTTTACTTAATGTAAATACAGATGTAATGATAGCAAAACAATTATGCTATATAATAGAGAATAGACTAAGCGGAATTTTTCATCTGGTATCAGAAGATATAGATAATTATAATAACTTTTTTAATGAATTGATAATGGGATTAGGTTTTGATAATGCTAAGATTGAAGAAAATCTTAAGGAAGAAGGTTACTTTGCACTTCTGTCAAAACGAAGTGATGAATTTCCTAAATATTTAAGAGTATGTAACAAATCTGTAATTGAATATTTAACTGCTAAATAAGGTGAAATATTATTGCAAATTTAAATGTTTTTAATGAAAGAAGGTTTTTATCATGTATAACTGTGCATTATGTTCTATCCATGCATGTAATAAGAGAGAATTAGATAAAGCTCCTAAAAATTGTCCAAGCCTTGATGAAAATATGGAAGAAATTAAAGAAATTTATAAAGGACAAGAAAATTTTAAAATTGCTAAAGCTTCTGCATTGGTTGTAAGCGAAGGATACTGTGAAAAGACAAGAGTTGAAGAGATAATAGATTTTGCTAATAGATGTGAATATAAAAATATAGGTATTGCATTTTGTATTGGATTAGCAAATGAAGCTAAAATGTTAAGTAAAATACTTAAATATAATGGATTTACTGTAAATTCTGTTATCTGTAAAAATGGTGGTATATCAAAAGATTTTATTGATATAAAATCAAATGTACCAATGTGCAATCCAATTGGACAAGCTAAATTTCTAAATAAATCCAAAACAGATTTAAATATTCTTCTGGGATTGTGTGTTGGGCATGATTCTTTGTTCATAAAATATTCAGAAGCTCCAATAACCATTTTAGCTGTAAAAGACAGAGTTTTAGCACATAATCCACTAGGAGCAATATACCAAGCGGAATCTTATTATAAGAATAAATTATTTCCTGAAAAGCAAAAATAAGATAGTCCACTAATTTTAAACAAAAGAATTTGTTACATATTAATTAATGTAGAAAAAATGTTATCACTTACTACTGATACGGTGAACCGTATCAGTAGTGAGAGTCCAAATTTTATATTTGGATACATGAACTTTCTCTGTGAGCATCTATGATTTGATGATGGTCGCTTACTCTGTGAGCACTCAACGAACGAATGTGAGTCGAGTTTCCTTTAAAATTACTTAAATTATATATAATCAAAGAGGCTGCCACAAAACTAATGTAGTTAGTTTTGTGGCAGCTTATTTTTATAAGTATATAAATTTTATATAGGTTTTGTCATATTTTCTTACTGAACTTGCTTGAGATTATTTTCTTGAAATTAATAAATTCTCAACTAATTTATTCTTGGGAATAAATATTATGCGATTTTCTTAATGGATTCTACATACTTCTCAGCTTTTATGGAATTATATTTTCCTTCCCACTTTGAGATAACAACAACTGCTAAAGAATTACCTAATACATTTACAGCAGTTCTAGCCATATCAAGTATACGATCTATTCCTGCTATGAAAGCTAAGCCTTCAGCTGGGATTCCAACAGAACCAAGAGTAGCTAGGAGAACTACAAAAGATACTCCTGGCACGCCTGCTATACCTTTTGAAGTAAGCATTAGTACAATCATTAAATTGATTTGAGCAGATATAGATAAATCAATACCATATAATTGTGCTATAAATATAGCAGCAATAGCTTGGTAAAGCGTAGAACCATCTAAATTAAAAGAATAACCCGTTGGTACTACAAAGGTTGCAATAGATTTAGGACACCCGAATTTCTCCATCTTCTCCATAATTTTAGGTAGAACTGTTTCGGAACTTGCCGTACTATAAGCAAGTATAAGTTCGTCCTTCAAAATTTTTATGATTGAAAAAATACTTGTCCCAACTAATTTTGAAATTAATCCAAATACTAATAGTACAAATAAAATCATTGAACCGTAAGTAGTAACTATTAATTTTCCTAGTGGAATCAATGATGAAAGTCCAAACTTAGAAACTGTTACACCAATTAAAGCAAATACTCCAAAAGGAGCTGTCTTCATTATTTGATTTGTTACCCAAAACATTGTATCAGCCACGCCTTGAGCAAATTGTATAACAGGTTTTCCCTTTTCCCCAATTGCAGAAACTCCTAAACCAAACATAACGGAAAAGAAAATAACTGAAAGCATATTTCCAGATGTAAGTGCTTCAAAAATATTTGTAGGCACAATATTTACAAACGTATCTGCAAAACTATGATGAGCCACATTTTCTGAAGTAGCTACATAAGTATCAATGCTAGACTTAGTAAGTTCGTGCATATTTATTCCTGTACCTGGATGCACGACGTTAGCTATAAAAAGTCCTAATATAATAGCAATAGTAGTTACTACCTCAAAATAAAGAAGAGTTTTTCCTCCAACTCTGCCTACCTGCTTAATATCTCCTGCTCCAGCAATACCAACTACAAGAGATGAAAAGACAATTGGAACCACAATCATTTTAATTAGACGTATAAAAATGTCTCCAATAGGCTTTAAATATGCCTCAATAGCAGGATTACCATAAAACAATCCACCTACGATAATTCCAAGTGTAAGCCCAACAAGAATTTGTAATGCTAGGCCAAATTTAATTTTCTTCATTTGTATTCTCCTTCTTTAGTTTAAAATTTCAAATTAAATAAACAAAAAAATAAGTTTAAATATGACATTTAATTTGCAAAAAAATGCAAATTCATATAAAAACCTTAGCAACATTTCGAATTATAACATAAATAATGAATTTTGTCTTCACAAAAAATTCATTTTCAAAAACTAATAATATATTTTTCACAATAGATATCATAAAAATAAAAGCCAAGTTCAAAATTAACCTTAGATTTTTTACGTGTAGTTAATTTTATTATAATGTATATTTATACAATCAAAAATTTTCTTTAAAGTAATAGTTGAAAATAAAAATTAGAGAAGTTGATGGAAATGGATACAGATATAAAAAGACTTTTAAATAAAATTGAAGTGATTTTATAATCGTGATTTTAGTAGAGTTAGAAATATAAATATGATACAATAAAGTGATATTAATTATTAAACAATATTAATAATCCATATTTAAAAGTTAACCTTAGGAGGTACACGATGAAAACTGATTTATTAGAAAAAGGAGCAATATTACAAAGGGATAAAGAAACATATGCAATTGCTCCACATTTAACTGCGGGAATTGTAACGCCAGATGTTTTAAGAAATCTTGCAGATATAGCTGAAAAATATAATGCAGCAGCTATTAAAGTTACAGGGGCTCAAAGAATTGCAATAGTTGGATTAAAAGAAGAAGATTTAGATAATGTTTGGCAGGATCTTGGTATGGATCCAGGTGCCGCAGTAGGTTTATGTGTAAGAAGTATAAAAATATGTCCGGGAACTACCTTTTGTAAAAGAGGCCTTCAAGATTCAGTAGCAGTTGGATCAAAATTGGATAGTTTATATCATGGAAAGGAATTACCTAATAAATTAAAAATGGGTGTAAGTGGTTGCCCGCATAGTTGTGCAGATAGTGCATTTAAGGATATAGGATTAATAGGAAGTGGAAAAGGATGGATGTTTTATATTGGCGGAAAAGGTGGGGCCAAGCCAAGAATAGCAGATAGAATAGCACTTTGTATATCAGAAGAAAAGATATATGATTTAATAGAAAAAGTTATTCAAATATATTCTGAAAATGCAACTAATAGAGAAAGATTAGGAGATTACATTGATAGAGTAGGATTAGATGAGTTTAAGGAACAAATAGATCTTAATAGTTATTTATAAAATAAAAAAATAGATGGCCATATTTTTGGCCATCTATTTTTTTGACATTAAGCGACAGTATAATCAGTAACATTCTTAGCAGTAAGCCTAGCATCAGCTTTCTTAACAAAAGCTCCAGCATTAGTTTCAAAAATGTCTTTAGCGATTATTATATTCATAAGGTTATTAACCTGAGCTTCAGTAATTGAAGCTTTTACACCACTTATACTTAATGTAGATTTAGTACCAGCAGCAGTTAAGAACGTCATTGATAAAGAATACTCCATTTCCATCTGTGTTTCCCTCCTTTTTTTATTTAGCCAAAATTGACTGGCTAGAGATTTGGCTTTGGCTTAAATTAAGCCTGCACTAAAGTTGAAGATTCGTTTAAGTACACATCTCTTGTGTCTGCACTTAAAACTCCCTTAATAGCCTCTGCAACATCAAAAGCATTTTGAGGATTTACATTGTTTTTCACATTTGAAAAACTTTTCTTTGAGTAAATAGGATCACCGGCCTTATCTACTGAAGTTTGAACTTCTATACTAAGACTGGTATTAGAAATTAATTTACTTGTAGCCATGTGTATTCACCTCCTTAATTTTATTTTCATAAGAGATATATACAAATCATAAAAAAATTACATATTAATTTTAAAATTTTTATAATTTAATGTTCAGAAATAGCATCATTGTCTATAACAATTCCAAGTTTAGCTGATATTATGGTGTTTAGTTTATTAATTGATGATGATAAGCTGACAATTTGTTTTTCAAGTCTTATGAGCAGATAACCACTTACAACCACAGGAAAACCAACATTTGTTATCAAATTTGTTAATTCATTAATTTCCATTAAAATCACCTCCTTAAATTACTTATATAAATTTCTAAAAATAATTTCATATCTTTAGGAAAAATCTTTCTAATATTATATTTAAAGCAAATACTGGAGATAAACAAAACTGAAATTACACTTATACGTGGAATTTTAATTTTCAATTATCAATTGTAAATTGAGCATTGAAAATTATCGTCTGGTGCTTATAGGCATCTATTTTTTTTGTCAGATTGCGCAAGCGGCATAAAAAATTTAGGGTATTCTGTGGGAGCGAAATTTATATAAAAAATAGTGTAAACCGAACATGTTGGAAATAAAAGAGAGAAAACATTTCGAAATCGAGAAAAAAGGTGTTGTAAAAATTTAACAAACATGATAATATTTGTTTTGAAAATAGTAAAAGTAAAATTTTACTAAAAATTATATAAAAAGGGGTTTTCAAAATGAACAAATTCAAAATTAAAGAATTAAGAAAGAAAATGAATTTGACGGTACAGGAATTATCAGTCAAAAGCGGAGTTGCACTGGGTTATGTATCTGCTTTGGAAAATGATAAAAGAGGTTTAACAAATCCTTCAATGGAAATCATGGTTAAAATATCTAATGCTCTTGGCTACTCAGCAAATGAGGTATTCTTTTAGAATAAAAACTGAGGCGGTTGAAATTTTAAACAGATATTTTAAAAGTTTTATATATTTAGAGTCTAGGAAAGGAGAAATAATCATGGGTGAAATTATTTTCAATAAAGCTTTAGGTAAACTATTAACTATTGATACAAGAGATATAGCTGATTTTGCTCAAATTAAACATTATGAAATTTTAAGAAAACTTGATGGCGGATATAGCTCAAAAGCCAAGAGTGGTATAATACAGGTTTTTAATAAAGAAAATATATCAGTTGAAAAGTATTTTATTGAATCTATATATACAGATGCAAAGGGGGAAAAAAGAAAATGCTATTTATGTACCCGTCTTGGTTGTGATTTCTTAGCTAATAAATTTAGTGGAAAAAGGGGAATCATTTTTACTGCAAGATATGTGGACATGTTTCATAAAATGGAAAAGTCTTTAAGGGAGAATAGAGACAGCTATCTTATTGAAGATCCAATAGAGAGGGCAAAACGTTGGATTGGTGAGGCAGAAGAAAGAAAAAGATTAAAAAATGAAGTCATACAAAGCAAACCAAAAGTTCTTTTTGCAGATGCCGTCTGTACTTCTGAGTCTTCCATTTTAGTTTCTGAACTTGCAAAAATACTTAAACAAAATGGGGTGAATATAGGAGGTCTTAGATTATTTAATTATCTTAAGGAAAATGGATATCTAATAAAGAGAAAAGGTTCAGAATATAATCTGCCAACTCAGAAATCTATGAACCTTGGGTTATTTCAAATTAAAGAAAACATCATAAAACATGGAAATGGCAAAGTCACAGTTTCAAAAACAAGCAAAATAACAGGAAAAGGCCAAAACTATTTTATAAATAAGTTTTTAGGAGCAAAATATGATGATCGTTAAATGTGCCTATAAAACGTGTCTTTATTGCAAGAAGGGAAAATGCAACAGAGTGGCAATTGAATTAATGAGTTTTGATTATTTAGATGAAAAAAAGAAGAAAGTCAGGGACTTGAATGCAGAGGATTTAAGTATAATCGGGACTGGATGTAATGATTAATTGTCAATGCTCAATTGTCAATTTTCAATAGTAACTGTCAAACTTCAACTCTTAACTCATAACTCATACTCATAACTGAATAAAAGGTGGTGTTTGTTATAAATGAATTAGATTTAATAAAAGAAAGAAAAAAGGGAATTGGTGGTTCTGATGTAGGAGCTATTATGGGGATTAATAAGTACAAGAGTGCTTATGAGGTTTATATGGAGAAAACTGCTGAAGATGTGGTGGCTGAGATTAACAATATGACATATAAAAAAGAAGCTGCTTACTGGGGAGAGACTTTAAAGGAAGTTAATGCAAGGGAATATATAGTGAGAACAGGTAAAAAGGTAAGAAAAGAAAACAAGTGGTTAAAAGATAGTGAATATGATTTTATGAGAGCAAAAATAGATAGAAAAGTCATTGGTGAAAATTCTATTTTAATGTGCAAGACAACTAGTGTATTTTTAGGAAAAGAATATGAAGGTGAAGAAATCCCGGGAAATTTTATTCTTCAATGTCAGCACAATATGAGAGTTTCGGGAGCAGATAAATGTTATATAGCCTCATTAATTGGCGGCCAGAGGTTCGTTATAAAGGAAATTCAGAGGGATGAGGAATTAATAAATATGATTATTGAGAAGGAAAAAGACTTTTGGTACAATCATGTTCTAAAAAAAAATCCGCCTTTAATTGATGGAAGTTATGGAGCATCGAAGTATATTGACGGCAGATATAAAGCTGGTACTAAAAATTTAGAAATGATTCTTCAGGGAGAATATAAGGACAAGCTCCAGGAATATCGAAATGTTAAAGAAAATATAACAGCCTTAGAAGAAAAGCTAAAAGAAATAGAAAACAATATAAAACATGAAATGAAAGATGCTGAAATCGGAATTACGGATTTGTTTTGTGTTAATTGGAAAACAATTACATCAAATAGAATAGACGCAAAAGCATTCAAAAATAATTATCCGGAGATTTATAAAAAAGTAATTAAAGAAAGCATAAGCAGAAGATTTGAGATTAAAGAGAGAACAAAAAGTGAAACAGAGATTTTTACTTTTGCAAAGTAGAAATTTCAAAGGGGAGAATTTAGGCACAATCAAAAAAATAACAAGTCCATTTGCCAGCCTATTTTCCATCATGTTGCGTCGGCAAATTGACCTAATAGGCCCGCTATGAGGGCAATTTGTCTCCTTGCCTGATGAAAAATATTCATGGCAACTTTGGACTTGTTATTTATTTTCATGTGCCTTAGAATTTTGTGTGAATTAAATGGTGATTTACGGAATGTGAATTAAGTTTAATTATTATAAGGGGGAAGATTATGGCAACAAACAAGAGTTTAAAAAGGGATTTAAATAATATAGCTGAGACCAAAGAGGGAATATCTTTAAATAAAAAAGCCTTAGACTTAAATAAAGATGAAATAAATTTTAATACAGAAGAAACAGACTTAAATGGAAAAGATAATATGCTTAGTAATGAAACAGTTGTTGCAAGTTTCAATGTAGTGGAAAATGGAACAATGAAAAATATTGCAAAGAGTGACGTGGCTGCTGAAAATAAATCAGTCGAAAATGCAAAGAGTGACGTGGCTTCTAAAAATAAATCAGTTAAAAATACAAAGAGTAAAAATATTGATCAAAATATTGTTGATAACAAAAGTGAAGATAAGGCAGATTTCAAAGTAGAAAGTGATAAAGAAAAATCAGCTTTACTTAACGTTCAAAATAAAGAAGTTATTAATGAAGAGGCAGATGATAGCATGAATTTAAAGATTTTTAAAAATTACATGGATCTATGCAGAAAAACTGGGTTAATACCATCATGGACAGAATTAAATAAATTTAAACAATATTATATAGGGTAAATTACCATATTAATATGACTGTTAAAACGTATATTTTTATAACAGTCATATTTTTATACATTAAATTACAGGGGGAATTAAAGTGGCTAACATTGATTGGATAAAAATATATACTAGAATATTTGAAGATGAAAAGATTAAATTCATAGATAGACTTAAAGACAGAGATGTTGTCCTTTGCATGTGGGTTAAATTATTAATCCAAGCAGGAAAAACTAATGCTAAGGGAATGATTTTTCTAAGCCCCAAAACGCCATATACTAATGAAATGTTTTCTATATTGTTTAATAGGCCTTTAAATATTATTAAATCTTCATTTAAGATCTTAAGTGATTTTCAAATGATTGAAATAGATAATAATAACTTTATTAAAATATGTAACTGGGAGAAATATCAAAATGTTGAAAGCATGGAAAGAGTCCGCTCATTAAACAGAAAAAGAGCAGAAAGGCATAGGGAAAAAAATAAACAAATAATTGATGATGAATTAGAAGGACAAAATAATATTTGTGAAAACGAGCTTGAGAATAATTTTAATAATGATGAAAGTGAAATTAATAAAACCACTTTTGAAAAAAATAGTAACGTTACTAAAACAACTTTTAAAAAAAATAGTAACGTTACTGTAACGCTTAAGAGAGAGAGAGAGAATAAGAATGAGAATGAGAATAAGAATAAGATAAAGAGAGAGACAGAGAATAAGATAAAAAACAAGAGCGAAAAAAATCAAGAGAATCTTGAAAATATGCAGCAAAGCAGGAGGAGCAATGACGCACATGAAAACTCTCTCTCTCTTAAAATAAAAAAAGAAAAATCTTTAAAAGAGGTTGATGAACTGCTAAATCACTATAAAAATAGGGGAATCACAATCGGAGGACTTAATTTAAGTTCACTTGAAGATTCTATAAGTATTCATGGGAAGATTAATGCTAAAGCTGCAATAGATAAAGCTTTAGAGTTAAATAAACCAGATATGAAATATATTAACGGAATTCTTGGAAACTGGAAAAGAGAGGGGTATCCGTCAGTAGATTCCCTTGGAAATGGTATTAAATCGTGGAATTCACGCTCTTTAAGATTTAATAATTTTAAGCCAAGGGATTATGATTATGAGAATTTGGAGAAAGCACTGCTTGGATGGGACAAGTAAATCAATGTATTTTTATATGAGGATTTAATGATTTTTTAATTTTCTTTAAGGTGTTGTTCTTTTTAGAAATAGCTGTAGAATAACTCATATTTTTTGAAAAAGCATAAGTCTTAACAGTATTTTTTTTGAAAAATATATAATCTATAAGTTCTCTTTCATCTTCTTTTAAATTGTTAAGTGCATGATTTAAATGTTCAAATTCACTTTTTCTTAGAAAACCATCTTCTATATTAAGTTCATTTGAAGCTATAGTATTTTCTACATCTTCAAAGAGGGCAAGAGCAGCTTGTCCCTCAGAACTTGAATGATTAATACTTTTTTTTATAAGAAGACTAATTTGATTTTTAATTGAATTAATAGCATAACCCACAAATCTATGGCTTTTTGTATCATATTTATGAAGACAATAAAAGAGAGTTTTATAGCATTCATTGTGCAAATCCTGCTTATCATATCCATGAATAAAAGCCTTGTTAGACAAACTTAAAATAAAAGGCGTGAATTCCTTAACTAATAATTCTTTACACATTTCATTTCCAATTTTTGAAGAAATAACGAGTTTTTCAATATATGCATAATCCATAATAAAAGTCCCCTCCAGTATAAATGATTCTTTAAATATAAAAAAATACCTTCCCTTAGACATATATAATTTTCCGAGAATAATTACATGTTTTTATTTGATTTTTTTAACCACTACATTTTTATCGTCGTTAAATTATTAGATCCTAAAAATGTTGTTGCTAAAAAGTTTTTAGCGAACTGAACAAAAATACCGTTATTTAGGATATAATATAGATATTAAAATAAGTATAATTTAGAATTGTTTAAGGATGGTGTAAATATGAATCAAAAGTTGATTTATGAAAAAATTAAAGATTTAATACCTAAAGATAAGATTGACGCTTTATACTTATTTGGATCTTATAGTAATGGTACTTTTACGGAAGATAGTGATATTGATTTTGCCATTTTTAGTGATAATTTAAGTTATATAGAGTTAGTGGATTTAGAAGATAAAATAAGTGAAAGACTCAATAAAGAGGTAGATCTTGTATTACCTGAAAAAAATGATGTTTTATTATTAAGAGAGATACTCCAAGGGAAATCATTAATGGAAACATCAGAGGCTTTTGATACGTGGTTTGAAAAATTTAATGAATGGTTAGCTTCTGAATGGTGGTTTATAGAGATGTGCATTAATGAGAGGTGTGGTTTAAATGGATAGACTAAATATTGAACGATTAAAATATATAAGTACTAGTATGCAAGATGTAATAAGAGATTTAGATGAAATAATATCACTTTATGATAGTCAACCTATAGTTATTCAAAAGCATTTAGAACAAAGTTTTAGAACGAGTTTTCTTCAATATAAAGAACTGCTCGGAAACTATATGAGTCAATGTCTTAAAGTACTTGCAATAAGTGTTAATAAAATCACATATGGTGATGCAATTGAATTGTGCATAAAGGAAGGATTTTTACCTAAGGATGAAATAGTATTATATAGAACTTTAAGTAAATTTAGAAATGATACAGCTCATGTATATAAAAAGCCACCATTTAAAGTATTGATTCAATTTTATAAAGAAAATAGAGAATTTTTAATTGATATAATTGAAAATATTAATAGTGTGATAAAAAGAGGATAAATATAACATCAATTGTATCCCCAGGGAAAACAAGATTTAAATTAATATGACCTCCAAGTATAAATGCAAGCAAAGAATATCTGTATTATGTAAATTATTCAGACAATGAAAATCTTTATAAAATTCCAGTTAATGGAGGGAAATCTAAAAAAATCACCATAGATGATAAAGGATGCAAAGTTAAAATTGCAGCTAAAGAAGAATGGTTTGAACTTTAAGAAAAGCTATAAAAAGGCTTAGAATAATTTTAAGTTTTAACCAATACATTTTTATCGTCGTTAAAAATATAGTATTCAAAATGGGAGTTTATGTAAGGTAAACTCCTATTTTTGTGTTAGAATATAGTTATAAATTGGTAAAAAAATAATAAGGGAAGACAGCAAATGAGCAGAAATAAAGATTATTGGAATAACATATATAAAGACTTAGTAGAAAAGAAACCAACTTATGATTTGCTGGTATTTCAAATTTGTATATTAAAGGATAATAATTAATTTAAAAAAACTTAGGATTGATGCATAACTCAAATTGTGAGCTTAGAGTTATTATTATATTTATAATATGGAGGAGTATATGGGATTAAAAATAGTTATATTTACCTGCAATTTAATTATTCCAATTATAATGTTGTTTTTTGGAGTGAAATTTAGAAACAACAGTCCAAAAAATATCAATGGAATTTATGGTTATAGAACTTCAATGTCAATGAAGAACAATGAAACTTGGGAATTTGCACATCATTATTGTGGACGGTTATGGATAAGACTTGGATTTATAATACTAATTATATCTATCATTTTTACTTTAATTGCTTTTACATGTGATGATAAAGTTGAGGGAATTATTGATTTAAGTATAGTTACTATACAAACTATTGCTGTAATTGTATCTATTTTTCCAGTTGAGAAAGAACTAAAAAAGAATTTTGATAAAAATGGAAATAGAAGAAATTAGTAATCATTAATTAGTAACAGTAATATTTGATGTAGTAAATTAAAAAATTGATCTGTGAAAATTGAATAAGAAATATATTAAAATGTACTACAACAGGAATATATTTAAAAAAGTAAGTATCAGATAGAACTTGCAAAGGCATAGAACTAGGGGGAATGAATACATGGAATATATGAACAATCGCAAAATAGTAGACAAACTGAAAAATGTAACTTTAATAGTAGTTATTTTAATTAGTTATTTTCTTATTTCATCTAATGTACAAGCAGCAACTCTTACAAATGATCAAGCACTAAATTCCAAAATAGGATGGACAATTGACGGTAAGAAGATTAAATCAGGCAGTTTATCAACAGACTATAATATTGAACAAGCATTAAGTGATATAAATAAGTTTCAATTGAATACTTTAAATATACCTGTAATGATAGATGTAGATAATATTTATTCGAGTAATATGATAGTTGACAAAACAAGTGAAAAAAAGGCAATTGATTTAATTAAACAGTTAAAGAATACAAATACTAATATAAATATAATATTAGAGCCATACCCTTGGGTAGCTCAGGGAACAAAGGCTGAAACTGAATGGAAACCTGACAACATGAATACCTTCTTTTTAAATTGGAAGACAAACGTATTAAAAACATTGATAAATGATATTGCAGTGCCATATAACGTAACTGCCCTAAACATAGGAAGCAATCTAGTTAATATGGAATCTGAAGAAAATAATTGGTGCGATACTATAGATTATGTTAGAACATATTATAAAGGATTAGTAACGTATAGAACAAATAAATGGGATACTGCTTCATGGTCTCCTGACAGTGTTGCTGCATATAACAAGAAGTTAAATAATAAGTTATTTTCAAAAGTGGATTTTATTTCTATAGCAGCTTATTTTGAACTTACAAATAATCCTACAAATACAGTTGTAAATCTTGCGAGTGCAATAGAAAATTCTCAGATAGATTTTAACGGACAAGTCAGACACCAAAATATAAAACAAGAAATAAAAAACTTTTATGATAAATGGAATAAACCTATTTTCTTTGGAGAACTTGGTTTCCCTAAATTTGATTATGCATCATATGAGCCTTGGAACTGGAATCCATATAAGAATAATAATCTTAATGACGTCGAGCAAGCTAATTGTTTTGAAGCCTATAGAAGAGAATTCGAAAATGAACCTTGGTTTTTAGGATTTTCTATATTTGCAATAGGTGAACAAAGTAATGATAAACACTATTATCCAAGTCAAGAAAGTACAGCAGTTATAAAAAATTGGTATAGTAAGGAACAGTAAACAAAAAAACTCAATGATATTCAGAAAAAAATAGATAAGGATTATAATTTCAATGATACAATTACCACAAAAGATATGAGAATTTCAAGTGGAGCACAGTACAGATTTTGGGATGATGCATTAAATGAAATCTACAAGGAATTGCAGAAGACTTTGTCTTCTAGTGATATGGAAAAGTTAAAAAAAGAAGAATTAGCATGGATATCAAAAAAAGAAAGTGATGCAAAAAATGCAGCAGACGAAGTAAAGGGTGGAACTCTTGAACCAGTTAATTATTCTTTATCATTAGCAGATTCAACAAAAAAGAGATGTTATGAATTAGTAAATAACTATATGTAGTATATGAACTTAAACCATATACTTGTGTTTCAGATGAAGAAGAATTAAGGCATATTGAAAATATACAGTTTAGATGAAAAGAGGGGACTTAATGAAGAAGTATGACAAATTAGTAAGAGATAAAATTCCACAAATAATACAAGAAGATGGAAGAGAATGTGAAATTAAACTGGCATCAAAAGAAGAAAAGTACAAGCTCTTAGAAGCAAAATTACAAGAGGAAGTTAATGAATTTTTGGAAGATAAAAATTTAGAAGAATTAGCTGATGTTATGGAAGTCTTATTTGGACTTGCAGAAACACTTGGATATAGTGAAGAAGATCTTTTGAAGGCTAGAATTAAGAAGCTGGATGAGAGAGGCGGATTTAAAGATGGGGTTGTACTTAAAAGTGTAAGATGATTTTACGTAGATTTTAACTGCTACGTATTTATCAACCTTAAAAATATAGAATTTTATGGTAAGATATAAATATAATACATAAGTTAATCATATTAGAATAGATAAAACGTGATTATAGGAGAAGATATGGATAGTGTTTTAAATGAATTATCAGAAAAACTTCAATTTAAAGGAATAGAAGAATTAGAGCCTAAAACCATAATAGAAGAAAAATATATTGTACATAATAAGTTGATTGTTAATTCTCAGAGAGGCAATTTATTAAGGGAACTAAAATTAAGTTTAGAGGAATGCAAGAGCTTTTATTTTAGTGTTGCTTTCATAAATTTTAGTGGACTGCAGTTATTATTAGATTCTTTTAAAGGGGCAGAAGAAAAAGGTGTAAGAGGCAAGATAATCACGTCAACTTATCTTAATTTTACGGAACCTAAGGCTTTAGAAAAAATTAAAGCTTTTAATAATATAGATCTTAAAATATTTATTGCAGATAAGGAAAAGGGATTTCATACGAAAGCATATATTTTTGAAAATGAGGATAACTACAAAATAATTATAGGTTCGTCCAATATAACTCAGAGGGCATTAAAAAGTAACGTTGAGTGGAATGTTATGGTTATATCTAAAAAGGAAACGGAGTTTGTTAATGAGGTTTTAGAAGAATTTGATTCTATCTATAATGAAACAGGCTTTGTAGATGATGAATTCTTAGATAAATACAAAGCATTTATAAGTAAAATACGCAAAGCAGAACGAAACAATATAGTTGATTTTTCAGAATACGAAATTATAAAGCCAAATACAATGCAAATAAAGGCAGTGGATAATTTAAATAGACTTAGAAATTCAGGTGAAAATAAAGCTTTAGTTATAGCTGCAACAGGTACAGGGAAGACCTATATGTCAGCCTTTGATGTTTTAAATTTTGGACCTAAAAAGTTATTGTTTCTAGTACATAGGGAAGATATTTTAAGAAGTGCTGAAAAAACTTATAAAAATATTTGTAAGAATAAAGATATAAAAGCTGGTTTTTACACAGGAAAAGTGAAAGATGCTAATGTAAATTATCTTTTTGCAACAGTTTTAACCATGGAAAGAAATTTAGAAAATTTTAATAGAACTGAATTTGATTATATAGTAATTGATGAAGCTCATCATAGTACAAGCCGTACCTACACTAAAATTTTAGAGTATTTTAAGCCTAAGTTTTTACTAGGAATGACAGCTACTCCAGAGAGATGCGACGCAGGAAATATTTTTGATGTATTTGATAACAATGTTGCAACAGAAATAAGAC
>Ga0302161_10000192_pt1 | contig 15648 bp, 9 predicted proteins | sample I_Fen_E2_1_FD_193498 | JGI IMG/M metagenome (GOLD analysis project Ga0302161, IMG submission 193498) | Peat permafrost microbial communities from Stordalen Mire near Abisko, Sweden - I_Fen_E2_1 | ecosystem: Environmental > Terrestrial > Soil > Wetlands > Permafrost | place: Sweden: Abisko...
CTTTAACCGCTGTGCCTTGTACAATATAGGCAGCCGTGGTCTGCATACTGGCAGCAACAGCACCTTTGAAAGTGGCTAAAGCCTCTGCTTTTAATCCTTTTCTGTATTGAGCTTCAGCCTTAATAAATTGCAATTCCGAATATGTCATGGCAATATAAGGGGCATTATCCCTGAACAACCATCTTCCTGTTCCGGAGGTAGCAGCTGTTGGTGCCGATGTAGTGCCAAAAACAGTAACCTGTGGAGTCTGTCCGGGGAGAGTTCCTTTAAAAGTATACGTTTTGAGATTTATCTTTGATAAGTCTGTAGGAACAGTATCTGTTGTACCAAAGAAACAGATTGCTCTCGGATCAAGTGTCAATGTATCGGTAACATACTGTTTATCCATGAGTTTGGTAACATTTCCTGTTGTAGAGGTATTCCCGGTATTCGGGTCATAATACTTCACCTTGCCGGTCATCACATCCACCATATAATCGGATTGGGTTATGACATTCGTCAGGTTGCCTCTCAATACTCCATAGAAGTTACATAGAGCAGAAGTTGTACCTCCAGATACCGTAACGGCAGCATCGTCTCCGTAACTTGCCATTGAGCTATTAACAGCAGTAATGGCAGAGTCCAAATAAACCGGATTTTTCATAGACAATGTCATATAGTTCTTGGCAAGAACCCCATAGGCAAACTTCAACCATTTTGTCCGGTCACCCTTATACATAAGATCATTCGTGGCAATTGAAGCCGGATAGGTTGTAGCATCGGGAACACTTAAGATAGCAATTGCCTGTTTTGCCCACATCCTCGATTGACCGAAAATATATTCCTGAGAATCATAGTCAAATACTGTTCTTCCCGGATCCAGAAATTCTTTACAAGGAGCTTCACCATGCAGGGAAGTCAACTCATACCAGCCATAAGCTTTTAATGCCAGTCCAATGCCTGCGTAAAGAGGTTGATTCATTTTTTTACCGTCATTAATCATATCTTCCAGGTTCTGTCCCCATTCGTAATAAACCATTTTCCATACTTCGGCATAATCACTTGTCGGAGCGTAATACATGGTTGAACCATATACCGAACCCACAGTTCCACTACCACTAAAATATTGTCCCATAGCTCCTGTCATTCTCATATCATAATAATTCGATGCGAATCCGGATAATATAGGAGCTAACCGTAAGTTTGGCTGAACCCAATCCGGGGTATCGACATTTGTGTTGACATCTAAATAGTCACTACATGATGTTGCTACAAATAATGGTAATATTATTGCTAATGTTATTAATATCTTTTTCATATTTTTCAAAATTAAAAAGTTATGTTTAATCCACAAGAGAGTCCGCGTGGAGCACCTATACTTAACATATCAAATCCAACACCTCCGGTTCCACCTACAGCAGATGAAGTGCCATTACCAGCAGGATCGATGCCCGAATAGTTTGTCAGGATAAACAAATCGGTTCCGGCTGCATATACAGACAGTGCAGAGACCAGGTTGCCGGAAAGTTTAGCAAGAAGCTTTTTATCAAAATTATAAGACAATCTTATTTCGGACATATTTAAATAATTGACGTTCTTCTCAATCCAATCAGGATCTGCTCCGGCATACCCATACTGCAAGCTTCCAAGATTTACAGCTATGTTACTTACTGTCGGGTTAGAACTATCTTGTTTTCCGTCTTTAAGAACTCCGTTAAAGACCACAGAACTCATCGACCTTTGTGCAACTGACTCGGAACTTAAGCCGTTAGTCATCATGATTCTTTTAGTTCCGTTTACTACTTGAGTACCCAATTTACCACTCATCAAACAGGATAATGCAAAATTCTTATACTTGAGGCTTGCTGTAAATCCAAAATTTAATTTAGCCTCACGGTCTCCCAATACAGACCATGTACTGCTTATTAAAGGCATTCCACTTGTAGGATCAATTAAAATCTGGCCCTTTGCATTCCGTTGATAGTCATTACCAGTGATGGTAGTAATAGGACTACCCACCATAATACCGTTTCTAAGATTACCCGAAACCCATGTGGCAGAGTTGTAATATTCGGTCACTCCTGTAGGCAGGGATAAAACTTTACTCCAGTTCCGACTTCCGTTTACACCAAGATTAAATACCAAATCTCTGTTTCTGATAAAATCATAAGAAACCAAGAACTCAGTTCCATTTGTTTTAAAAGATCCCATATTTCGGTTGTTTAACACAAAACCTGTAGCATAAGACATACGAAACCCTGTAATAATTTGATCTTTTGATTCAGTATTATAATAAGCCCAGTCAAAACTCAATCTGTTATCAAACAAACGACCTTCCAAACCAACCTCCCAGGAATTATCCATTTCAGGTTTCAAAGCAGTGTTTGGTCCGGTAAAGCCATAGGCATATCCTGAGCCGGTAGTAGATTGCAATGCAAGTGTTGGTTGGATTGAAAGAGGAGGTGCATCTTTACCCACTTGAGCAACAGAACCCCTTAATTTAAGATAATTCCAGGTGTCTGAATAGTTCTTCATAAAAGGAAGTTCGGACAACATAAAACTAAAGTCGGCAGCCGGGTAGAAATAAGAATTATTAGCCACCGGAAGGGTTGAGGACCAATCGTTCCTGCCTCTTACTGTTAAGAATGCTAAATTATTATAAGAAGCCATGAACGAACCGAAAACAGCCTGAATTCTACGAGTCTTTGTTGCATCAATATTGACTAAGGTTGTTGGGTCACAATTGTTAATCGATTGAAAATCCTGAACATAAAAGCTCGACCCATGAACGGCTAATGTTTTTGATCCAGTTTCCTGTTGGTTATAACCTCCCTGTATTGAAAAATCAAATTTGTTTAATTTCTTCGTATAAGAAGCCAATAAGTTTATCGTAGGGTCGGATTCTATAACATTCGACTGGTCATAACTTCCACTTTTAATAGTCGAAGATGTAAATTGAGGATTAATAGATGTAATATAGGTACTTGAAGAAGCATCCCATCCAACTAATGCCCGGATCTCAAAGTCCTTTACCGGGGTTATCGTCACATTCATAACAGATATAAAACGATCGGTAACATCATATCGTTTATTCCGGTACATATCATAGTAAGGATTTAAAATATCAATATCCTGATAATTAGCCGGATACTTCATGGAAACGCCATCCGCAGCCAAATAGGTTTTCATATTGTCGGTTGTTGGCCAATTCATCGCCATATCCAAAATACCACCTGCTCCCTTTGCCAATTTATTATTGGTACTGTTGACATATTGCATGGAAGCGTTCATACTCAACCATTTACCAACCTTTAACGTTCCTGCCAATGAGACATTCTTACGTTTATAATCCTGAACGGCAAGCACCCCTGTTTGATCGATCAATCCGGCGGAAGCACGTATAGTCATTGCATCATTCCCAGCATCAAATGAAACATTGTGTTGTTGGCTGACACCTGTTTGAAAAAGGCCACCAACGTTATCATACTGGGTTGTCCCTGCAGCATAAGGGGCACCAAATTTCTTGGCATTATCATAATTCGTTGTTCCATAAGATCCCTGATCATACATCGTCTGAATGACCGGAATTCTGTTTACCTTGTCAAATTTGACATTGTTGCTGTAGGTAACTCTTGATTGTCCTGATTTACCTTTTTTCGTAGTAATAATGATAGCCCCGTTTGAAGCGTCCGATCCGTAAAGAGCAGCAGCAGCGGCACCTTTCAGGATAGATACATTTTCAATATCATTCGGGTTAATATCCGATCCACGGTTGGTAAAGTCATTTTGTGCACCGGTTGTCGAAGTTGATGGTGGTACAGCCCACTGGCTGTTCATATCAAACGTGGTATTACTCATCGGAACACCGTCAATAACATACAAAGGATTGTTGTTACCGGAAATGGAAGTCGGTGCCCTAAAAACAACGGTTGATGAAGCACCTGGCGAGCCTGATGATGCAGTAACATTAACACCTGCAACACGTCCCTGCAAAGCATCAATAAAATTTTCACGTCCTGATTCGGAAATATCTGAACCTTTTACGTTTTGAATCGAAGATCCTACAGAGCGTGCAGCCCTTTTTACTCCAAATTCACCAATTACAACAGTTTCCTGCAGCATTTTTGCATCTTCCAGAAGAGATACATTTATGACAGATCGATTGCCGATTACTTCTTCTACCGCTTTGTAGCCGATAAACGAAAAAATCAATTTACCTTTCGCTGGATTAGACAGAGTGTAAAATCCATTAGCATCTGTAATAGTTCCGCCAGAAGTACCTACAACTTTCACTGATGCTCCAATAATAGCCTCACCATTAATGTCAACGACTTTTCCGGTAATGGTTTTGTTTTGAGCAAACGTAGGGTGAGAAATCAAACAAAGCCCTAATACGAGTAGCAATTTGCTCAAAAAATTTAAGTTTACTTTTGTTTTATATTTCATATTCTTACTTATAAAGTTTTAAAAATATTTAGTTAATAATTCGTTCTTGTTCCTTTCTTTAGGGTTTTTACTTTTTCATAGGCATTTTCTCTTTTTTTTTATTGTTAATGTATTTGTTGACTATTTTATCTTAACTTTAGAGTGATTCTTTTTATGTCGTTTTTACTTCTTTAATGCCAAAATCTCTATCAATGCGGATGAATTTTGTCAGAATGAATCCCGGAATAGTACAAATCATCACCCAGATAAAGAAACTATGATAACCCCAAAGTTCTTGTAACCATCCTGAAATCATTCCGGGAAGCATCATCCCCAGAGCCATTATACCAGTACTAAAAGCATAATTTGATGTTTTATGTTTGCCAGCTGAAATGGAAAGCATGTATAAACTAAATGCCGTGAACCCAAATCCATACCCAAATTGTTCTATTACCACCGCACTACTGATTATCCAAAGTGATGATGTTTGAGCATATGCAAGATAAATATAAACAACACCCGGAAGATTCATGAATAAAACAAAAATCCAAAGTAAGCGCTTTAACCCATAAACAGATGCAAGCCATCCACCGAGCAAACCACCAATAATAAGTGCTATTAAGCCAAATGTGCCATAAATTAAGCCAACCTGTGAGGTCGATAATGCCAAACCACCCATTTGGTGGGAATCGAGAAGAAATGGAGTTGCTATTTTTAAAAGCTGGGCTTTCCCTAACCGAAAAAACATTAAAAATGCCACAATAATCCAAATGTCTTTTCTGTTAAAATATACAACAATGGTTTCTTTAAACCCTGCAAGGATCGATTTAATATCCATTGTCGTGGGCTCAGCATCATCGTTTGATTTCGGAAGCATTAGTTTGTGATACAATGCAAAAAAAAGAAACACGATGGCTAAAAAAACAAATGCAATAGCCCAGGCAGTAGAAATTGAATTAGAAGATACCAGTTTACTTAAGCTAAGCGAAATCGATGAATTCTCTAAAAACCCAACGGCCATTATCAATAACCCTTGACCGGTAATCATGGCTATTCTGTAAAAAGTAGTCCGAATTCCAACAAAGAATGCTTGTTGGTTTTCGTTTAACCCTATCATGTAAAATCCATCGGCAGCAATATCTTGTGTTGCTGAGCTAAAAGCCAGCAACCAGAAAAAAGCCAAAGTCCCCTTCACAAAATAGGAAGTAGGCAAAGTCAAGGCTACACCTGCAAGTCCGGCACCTATTAGAAGTTGCATAGTAACAATCCACCATCGTTTGGTTTTCACTAAATCGACAAGTGGGCTCCAAAAAGGTTTAATCACCCATGGGAGGTAAAGCCAACTGGTATAAAACGTGATATCGGTATTGGAGAGTCCAAGTCTTTTGTACATAATGACGGATAACGACATGACAACAACATAAGGCATACCTTCTGCAAAGTAGAGCGACGGTACCCACGACCAGGGATTTCTATGTTCCGAATTGTTTCTTTTCATTCGAGTAACAACATTAATACACTAAAGGCAATTCCAGATAAGGAAACTGCGGTTCACTGAATCCAACTGACCGATACAATTTCTCACCATCTTTAGAAGTGTGCAAGGCTACTTTTGATACACCCATTGATTTGGCTGTTATCAAAAGTTGCTTCAGAATGAGGGTTGAAATCCCTTTCCGGCGCGCACCTGGAATAGTATACATATTTAAAATATCACCTTCCAAATAAGATGAGCGATTGAAATCACCCGGAATCACCCGTAAAACAATCCCACCATACGCAACGGCATTACCTTCATGCTCTGCTACAAGTGCTATAAAACTGCTATTGGATATACTTTTATGAAAAAACTCGTTCATTTCAACTTTTAATTCTTCAATAAAAGAACTTTCTCTTTCTCCCTGCATTTCGGTCAGATAGTCAATGCGATAACGAATCATTGATGCGATATCTACTGCTTCGACATTACGTATCTTAATTTTTGAGATCTCAATGTTCATATGCCATAGTCTTAATGCACATTATTAAAAAATTATTAGAAAGTGAAATAAAATCAATGATTCGACCCTAAACTATAACGGTCGTGCGACCATTACGCCTGTCGCTGAATTATGAGTTTTCAGGTATTGTTCTAGTGTTTCAGTTGAAATAAGCACTTTTTTATATTTTAAACTAGCGTGTAAAAGATGAACTCGTCCGTCTTTATGGATAGCAATAATTACGTGGGAAATATCCATACCCGGCATATTTGTTGTAATGCCAAGGATATCCCCATCGTGTAATAAATATTCTAGCTCTGGAAGCTTGTTTTTAGGAATATACCAGGTTTGCCTTTTTGAAATTTCACTTTCCTGGAAAGCAATATCTTTTACAAAATCAGGATTGTTTTTTAATATCGGATAATTTTCAGGGTGCTTTGACATGAAATTAATACTATTTGCAAAGTGAAAATCCCCTAAGTCTTTCGAAATACTTTTGACCAAGGCTTTTTTATCATTATTAAAAATCCAGTCGCTGAAATAATGTAAACGGGATGGATATTCGTTTATAATTCCATCATGATAGCGTATAAGCTTCAAGTTATAAACAAAATCATTGAACGTTGCATTCTCTTTTTGTATGGTTCGTGCCAGTGCCAGGCAGTTCTCTGCAAAAGTCGTGCAATCCAGTTCTCTGAGATTTACGACCATTTTCTCTTTTCCACCAACTTCAAGCGTGTTTGCTACATAAGGGGTTTCCTGAAAAAGCTTCCCTACTTTTATGACCAATAAGCCTGTTTCAAGTTTTTGATCTGTTTTGAGTTGCTTTAAAATGTCATCAACTATTTCCTTGTCACGCGGTAACATAACCAATTCGTCAGGTTTATTTTGAGCCATAAGCTCTGAACCCTGACAGAAGGAAAACATCCAAAAAAATAAAACGAAAAATAGAATGTGCTTCATATTGATTAAATTTATGGGGAAATTCATAAAGCCATTATTTAGTTATAATGAATACCTCCAAACTTCGTATTTTAAAATTGAACATTCATTCTTAATTTTCAAGATCTGATTGATATTAATTTTTATTTAACATAAAAATAAGATATATCTTAAAGTCTCGATAAATCATTTTTGCTAGAAGTCATATTAGCAAGCTAAAGTCATAAATAAAAGCCATCTATTATTGACACTTAATAAATCACAAAATAATAATATTGTTAAGAATAAATACTATGTTAAAAAACATATTTGATTCATTTGTAATGGTAAAAATAGCACTTTATTTTGTTATTGCAAACGATTGCATAAAGTATTAACATGTTTAACAACATAAATAAATGAAAATATTGCTACAAACCGAGAAATATAAGGCTAATTCATTTTGTAACTACTTAGCACATATTACTTTCTTTTTGATTTTATATTTAGAACAATCTAACAATAAGTTTAACGGATAACCGATTCTTTGTTATTTTGTCAATTATGGACAATACTCACTACAAATTGGGTTTTAAAAAGACAGTCTTATTTTGTAATCATTTAAACATCAGATAGGATAGGTTCGCTGAATAGCTACTCTATTTTGCCTAAATAAGCTTTTTTAATTTTTAGAGGTCCAAAACAGGTTTTTTCTGATCTACAGATTATAGAAAACAACCATATTTTAAATTTTGTCAAAGAATGCCAAAATTGATTTCATTAATTGATCTCTTTCTACGGAGCTTTTGATGGATTCAAATGGAAAGCCAAGCACACAAGTCTTATATTTTCCCTGATAAACAACTCCGGCACTCAGGTTATTCTCCGAATACCTGAATACAGTATAGGCATCATCTTCTGCAGGTTCTATCCCATCAGGGGATTCAACAACATAAGATTCGGAATTTAGGGTATTATAGTAATTGTACTTGCCCAAAAACATACCAAAAGGTGAAACAACAGTTTTCACTTTTCCTTCGGTAGCAGCTTGTCCTACCCGCCATTGGTATTTTAAAATGTGTTTTGCAAAATCAACATCCTTTGGTAACACTTTTCCATTATCCCATAAATCAGTAGCAACATACGCTCCACTAACAAAGATATTACCCCCTTGCTGACAATACTCAGTAATTGCACGTTGTAATCCGGCAGGGAATGTTTTAAATTCAGGAGCATGAACTCCACGACCTATTTTAGTCTGCTTCTGCTTTCCTAGTATTAAATCAACCAGTTTATACTCTTTCAGATTCACCATACTATCCATAACTGATTCATTACTGGCAGAGACATACGAATATCCGGCTTTCGCAATGGCCTGTCCGTGCAAAGCAGGATAATCAAACGTATTGCCGGCAATCACTTTCGATTCATAATTACTGTTACTTGCTCCGAAACCGGCGGCATCATCATCCATCCAGGGGATACTCCGGCGATATTCATTCTGGCTCCCAATAAAATTTGCGGCTTGTTTGTCCGGAACACCATGATCAAGGGCATCATAGAAACCAGCCACACCACAGGAAACAAAATCGGCAGGTCCGCTTATCCTGTCAAATCCGTTTACAATCATGACAAGTCCCTTCTCATTTATTGCCCGGTAAGCTGATAGTATTTCAGAAGGGAAACCGGCACCCCCCTGGTTGACTGCAACGATTTTGTAACTATAGGCAACACCTGCATGCTGGGTTAATACACAGGAATTTTTATCCACAACCAGTCCATTATCAAAGTCAGCATGACCTACCCGGGTATAAACAACATATTTATCAGGCCTGGCAGTTGGCTCAAGTGAATCGGTTACAGCTCTCCAGTTTAATTCAACCTTATTCCCCTTTAAAAAGCGAATACTGAAATGATCGACAGGAAGAGGCTGAACAACATATTTTTGTTTATATTGGGACGAAAGAAACTGAAGCATCCCTTTATAGATAGCCCGGCTAACCGTAAACCTGAAACGGGGATCAAGACCGTAGCGCATATCAGCAAAGTTTTGATGAGAAAGAAGTTCAAGAAGCATGGTGGGAACATTTGGTTCCTTTGCCTCTGAATAGGCTTTATTCCACATGCCCCTGCGCGTCCAGGTAGGTTCATAACAACGCCTTACATCATTTACAACCTGCGATTGAATCAAATCTGTCAAATCATGTGAAGCATATCTTGATACACCATTATTGAAGACTCCGGTGTCGGTACGGGTACAAAAGATGCCCAGCGTACCAATTATGGAATCGTTCGGTGTTGTCCCGGCATCGGTATGAAAAGCAAAGGCCATGTCTACCGGGATATTAAGTCCTGCAGTATTCGGAGCTACAGAAGATCCGCCGGAGATATAGTTTACCCATTTTCCACGGCATCGATAATCATCTGTGTAGTCGTTTTTCCCCTTTCCCGGACTATAGATACTATCCGGCATTCCGGCCCATTGTAACCAGTAACGTGCTGCTTCCGTGTAACGGGGATATCCACTTAACTGATATTCATACGGAATCACAGGTAACACTTTCTTTATAGTCGTTTTTGAGCTATCAGAGCTCTTTTTGTTTTCGGTTACATCCAAAGCATCATTTACCTTTCGGGCAATATTACCAAAACCGCCACCTATTTTAACCGCATCAGCCGTTATCAGTTGATCTGCTTTTCCTGATAAGTTACTTAATACAACCTTACCGGCATCCGACATTCCTTCATCAAAATTAAAATAGTCCAGAAAAATCCAGGTTCCACCACCCATTCGTTGATTTACTTTAAAGCTGGTCGATCCACCTTTGTGATACACCGTATAGAGAGCATCATCCGCACTGTTTGGGAGTGTCTTGTAGGAAACATACACAGCATACCTGCCTGCCTGAGGAATATCGGGAATCCACTCTGCGTAGCTTTCCTTTCCTTTTTTTACTGATTTTATCTGACGGTAGGTGCCTTCAATAAACGGGTTCTCAGTGCCTTCATATTGTTCTTTTCGATTGGCAAAGCCGGTAAAATTTCCTGACTGCCATTCCATGTTAGCATCATCCTCCATATACAAAGATTTTCCACGGTTTACATCATTATCCACAATCACTTCGTTCGACTGCACATCCCGTTCTCGTGGCAACAAGACATTTGCTCCTGCATTTTCAAGCATTGGAACCAAATAGGGAAGCACATAACTCTGTGGATATAAATCTTCCACCGTCTGAAATATACGGGCACGCTGCCATTCCCAACGATTCAGCTTCTGCTCAAAATAGAATCCATGACTTTGCCACATAGCAATATGCCTGTTTTGAAGCCCTTTCTCAAATTTATAAGGTAAAGATATACGGGTTACAAGTGGTTTATCCACTTTATTGGTGAAAGTGTGTGCTTTTTTATCTACTCTACTTCTTGTCAAAAGCGGAATCAGATCTTCTATCAAATGATGATCAGTGATCAATTGGACATTGTATTTTGCAAACTCTACGGGCAGCAATGAGCGAATCCCTACATATATGCTCTTTACATTTTCTTCCCTGAAAGGAATGTAGGAACAATTATCATTCGCAAAAAAGGTTATGACATTCCCCTTGATATGTGTTGAATCAATCTTTACAGGACCAATCGAGACTGTTGATTTTACAACAGAAGTTATGTATACACCAATCGAAGAAGTTACTTCCTTCGAAATCTTACTGGTAGTGTTTTGTGCATTCCCATGCTGAATAGAAAAACAAAAACACAATAAAATGAATAAATGCAAATGAGTTGACTTCATAATGTACAAATTGCTCGAATTAAAATTAATGACACAAATTAAAAAAGGGATCAGGATATCTGTTTACTTATATCTGTTGTTGTTTCCTTTTACTGATAAACAACAATCCTATAAATGTAAACAACGCATTCATGATTAAAAGCTCATAACTAAAACTATAACCATTAAACCATGATTGTGAGTTTTTTTGCAGGATAAAACAGAGAACAGGTGATAGAAGTGCCACTAATGGCACGTATTTATCATATACTTGTTTTTTGGTAAAAATACCAAAAGCAAACAATCCAAGTATCGGACCATACGTATAACTTGCCATAATATAAACAGCATCAATGACACTGGTATTATTCAACAGGTTAATGGCCAATATCACCAATCCCATGACTACTGACATGCCAATATGAACTAATTTACGTACCCTGACAGTCTTCAGTTCGTTATTCATCTTATTGCTTCCCAGGATATCAACGGTAAAAGAGGTGGTCAACGCCGTAAGGGCAGAACCGGCCGCTGAATAAGCCGCCGAAATGAGACCCAATACAAACAACAGCCCCACTACCTTAGGAAAGAATCCCTGAGTAGCAATCATAGGGAAGAGTTCATCACTCTTTGCCGGATTAGCAATACCCGACTTTGCAGTAAAAATATAGAGAAGCACACCCAATACTAAAAATAACAGGACAATGAAAAACTGAAAGATACCACTGGTGATCATGTTCTTCTGCGAGTCTTTGAAATTCTTACAACTCAGGTTGCGCTGCATCATATCCTGATCAAGCCCTGTCATGGCAATCATGGTAAATATCCCTGCCAGAAACTGCTTGAAGAAATACCGTTTATCGTTTACATCATCAAAGAAGAACATCTTTGAATAACTGTTATCAGCAATGGCTGTGATCATTCCTCCAAAGCCCATATTAAGCTCCGAAGCAATATAATAAATGCAGAGCACAACCGAAGCTATCAGGCAAAATGTTTTCAGGGTATCAGTCCATATCAGGGATTTCACTCCCCCCCGGAAAGTATATAACCAAACCAGTGAAACCGTAAATATCACATTTAAGATAAACGGAAGATGCAAAGGTTTAAACACCAGCAATTGTAACACCACACAAACCAGGAATAAACGTACGGCTGCCCCCAGCATTTTGGACAGGAAGAAAAACCAGGCTCCTGTTTTATATGAAGATACTCCAAAGCGCTTTTCCAGGTACTCATAAATAGAAACCAGATTCATCTTGTAGAAAAGAGGTATCAACACAAAGGCTATAATCAGTTGCCCGACGACAAACCCCAACACCATCTGCAGGTAAGCAAAATTACTGGTTGCTACCATCCCCGGAACAGATATAAAGGTAACCCCTGATATGGATGAACCGATCATGGCAAAAGCAACTACAAACCATGGCGATTTTCTGTTGCCTATAAAAAAACCCTGATTGTCAGCTTTTCTACCTGCAATATAAGAGATGGTAAATAAAACAATGAAATAACAAATGATAGTGGATAAAACCAGAAATGGACTCATATAATTATAATTGATGGTGGTTATTCTGCGTAAAGTAAATAAGGGGCACGTTGTTTTTTGAACTTAATGATATCGTCCTGCCAGACGGCTTTTATTTCAGCTGCCGACTTGCCGGCTATAATCATTTTACGGACATAATCTCTTCCTACTAACTGTTCAAAGAAAGGGCTAAAAAAATGATCTCCCATATTTAAATTCTGATAAGCATCTATCAGATAACTCAAATCAACTCCGTTCTTCCAGATAACTTCATCCGAGAGCTGACTCAAGTTGGCCCCATAACACTCCTTATTCAGGAGAGGTGGATTTTTGGCACCGGGAATACTCTTTGGGGTAAAACGATACGAATACCCAATCATATTAGGATGACCATAAATCTGAAAAGGAAGTGCTGTTCCCCTACCTAGGCTAACGGGTGTTGCTTCAAAGAAACACGTGGATGGATAGAGATAAACCGCTTTCATATTCGGAAGATTCGGTGATGGGGCTATAGGCAACTTGTATTTAGTCTGGTGTGTATAGTTTTTACACTTAATCACAGTCACATCGCAGGTACGGCCTTTGCTCATCCATTTTTCACCATTTGTCATCAAAGCCAGCTCCCCAAGGGTCATGCCATGTACAATAGGTATTGGCAACCACCCCACACCCGATTTATATTTCATATCCAGAATGGGACCATCAACATAAAACCCGTTTGGGTTTGGACGGTCAAGTATCAACACGGGTTTGTTATATTCTGCGCAGGCATCCATCATACGTACCATAGTAGCATAATACGTATAATAACGAAGACCTACATCTTGCATATCGACAATCAGCAAATCAAAAGAGTTCATCACTTCATCAGATGGCCTGCCTGATTTTCCCTCATACAAAGAACGAATGGGAATGCCTGTCTTTTCATCCACAGAGCTTGACACATGTTCTCCTGCATCAGCATTTCCCCGAAACCCATGTTCAGGTGAAAAGATGGCTACAACATGAAAGTTCTTCCTGTGAAGCAAATCCACAACATGCTCATTCCCGACCATGCCCGTCTGGTTTGATAACACAGCAAGCCTTTTATTTTTTAATAGAGGGAAGTATTCCTGCGTACATTCAGCTCCGACCTTCACAGGGAGCTCCTGAGCCATCGCTGGAAAGAGTGTCAACAGAAAGGAAAAAATAACCAAATTTAGGTTCATCATATGAAAGAGTTTTTTTAGTTTATGGATTGATACATCACTTCTTGTATCTTGCTTCTGATTTGCATTCTTGAGAGTTTATTGACATTATCATTCGGATATACGCGATTGCTTAAGAACACATACACCAGGTTATTTACCGGATCAACCCAACAGCAGGTACCGGTATAACCGGTATGACCATATACTGAATTCGGTGCTGAAGCACAACACGGATTAATTCTAGGATTAGTAGGTACCGGCTTATCGTAACCAAGCCTTCGTCTTCCACTTGCTGATGTGGTAGTAGTAAAGAGCCTGCACGTTTCCTGGCTTATGTAACGGACACCATCAATTTCGCCTCCATTGAGTATCATCTGATACACCTTTGCCACATCGGCTGCATCAGCAAATAATCCGGCATTTCCGGATATTCCACCCATAAAGGCAGCCGATCCATCATGCACATATCCCTGTAAATTTGCACCCCGTAATACGTCGTATTCCATAGTCGGTGCTATTTCATCCTTTTTGTGCGATTCCAGAGGCAAATAAGTAAGATGATCCAGCTTCATGGGTGTATAAAACCCTTCATTTAGGAAAACATTCAACTTCTTTCCGCTGATAGTTTCTACAATTTCCTTTAATAGAATAAAGTTGATATCACTATAGCAGTACATTTTGGCATTCAACCGGGACTTGGCTATTTTCTGCATCGCTACGTCATGGAAGCGATTGTTTACATAGAAGTTTTCAGCTACATGGATGGCATAATCGTCCGAATAGGTCTTTGATACCCAACCATCCTTATATTTAACGGTAACACCTTCATCCGATTCATCCACCTTATGACGATTGCGGGTTGCCTGTTTCTTTTTATGATTTGTCCTGATTTCGTCAATGACTATCTTGTAAAAAGGAATTGATGCTACCAGCCCCGATTCATGGAACAGCAGTTCGGTTATGGTGATATTTTCCTTGTCAGTACCCTTCAGGAATGGAAGGTACATGGATACTTTATCAGTCAGGTTAAGTTTTTTATCATCATATAGTTTCATAATCGCCAACAAAGTTCCGGTCGTCTTCGAAAGGGAAGCAAGGTCGTACAGGGTGGTAGGTTTTACCTTTTGAGTTTTATCATACGTATAATATCCAAAGCACTTATCATAAAGCGGGTTGCCATTTTCAAGGATGAATACCTGACAACCCGGAAAAGCCTTGTTTTTCATACCATCTTTTACGATGGAATCAATAGTAATAAAAGATTCTGATTTAGTTCTTCCGTTTTTCCGGGAATGAATGTCATGACCGGTAGCAGACAAACGACTATCCGGTTTGGGCTTGTCAAGGGTAGCTGGCACCACCTGAGCTGCCAGCACCATCGAAAACAGAAATAATAGAATGGTTAGTCCTTGTCTTTTCATCGTTTATCTTTCAACACTAAATTAATTCTAATTTCAAATAAAGTATTATTTAACCGGTTACTATTTTCTCAACCCTCAAACTCCAAACCTTCCTCCCCTTTACTCAGTCCTTATTCTTAATCGAATCCTTTGGCAATGCTTCGGAAGACAGATAAGCCAGATAATAACAAAGGGATGCCGTACCATCCATGGTCGGTTCATTGGTTGAATAATCAGCATAATCATCATGATAAACCACTTTATCAGACTGAAAATCGGCATATTTATCCACGCCCGTAATACGTACTCCCTTTAGGTTTTTAAACAGGGAAGCATACACCGGACCATCAACCAGGCCTCCATCAATTGGAAAATGTTTCAGTTGAGTAAATGAAGAATGTGCAAAATGCGGATAATCGCCATTCGAAGGCATTCCCACAATCATGCACTTCCC
>Ga0302161_10000193_pt1 | contig 15637 bp, 15 predicted proteins | sample I_Fen_E2_1_FD_193498 | JGI IMG/M metagenome (GOLD analysis project Ga0302161, IMG submission 193498) | Peat permafrost microbial communities from Stordalen Mire near Abisko, Sweden - I_Fen_E2_1 | ecosystem: Environmental > Terrestrial > Soil > Wetlands > Permafrost | place: Sweden: Abisko...
CAAAGAATCTCTTAAACCATATGATTTCCACACCGTAGAGAATATTACTGGCGTTAACAAGGAATTAATTACTAAAGTAGCAAGAATGTATGCTTCTACAAAGCCGGCTTCTATTCTCTATTCCCTAGGTATCACAGAACATACTCATGGAACTGAAAATGTTTTTGCACTAGGTAATCTAGCACTTCTTACGGGGAATATGGGAAAACCCTCTACTGGTGTTAACCCTATAAGGGGTCAAAACAATGTTCAAGGAGCATGTGATATGGGATGCTTACCTGATGTATATCCTGGTTATCAGAAGGTAGAAGATCCAGAAACTATTCACCGATTTGAAAAGAAATGGAGTGTTAAACTAAACAATTCTCACGGGTTAATGTTTCCTGAGATACTTGATGCAGCCAGAAATGGAGATATTAAATCAATGTATATTGTGGGTGAAAACCCTGTTACAAGTGAACCTGATACTGAAAATATAAAAAAATCTTTAAAAAATCTGGATTTCCTTGTTGTTCAAGATATATTCATGAGTGAAACAGCTCAGATGGCAGATGTAGTTCTTCCTGGCTGCAGTTTTGCTGAAAAGGATGGAACATTTGCAAATTCAGAACGTAGAATTCAAAGAGTCAGAAGAGTAATAGAACCCCTTGGTGAATCTAGACCCGACTGGCTTATAACATGTCAAATAGCCCAAAGAATGAATGCAGGCGGGTTCGAATTTAAGGATCCTAGTGAAATATACGATGAAATAGCAGAAATTGCACCGATCTTTGGTGGTATAAATTACAGAAGAATTGATGAAGAGGGAATACAGTGGCCTTGCCTAGATGAAAAAGACAAAGGAACACCCATTCTTCATACAGAAATATTTAAAACCGAAAGTGGAAGGGGTAGATTCATTCCCCTGACTTACAGGCCGTCAGCAGAACTTCCAAACAAAGAATATCCTTTAATACTCACAACAGGCAGGAGTCTTTACCATTACCAGACCAGCACTATGACAGGAGTTGTTGAAGGTCTTAAAATACTTTATGGCGAAGATTGTATTGATATGTGCCAGGAAGACGCAACAAAACTCGGTGTTGAAGATGCAGAGAAGGTTAAAGTGATCTCCAGAAGAGGCGAAATCGAACCTAAAGTTAGGATCACAGACAGTTGCAAGCCCGGAGTGGTTTTCATGACTTTTCATTTCAGTGAATCAGCAACCAACATCTTAACTAACTCAGCATTAGATCCAATATCTAAAACCCCAGAATTCAAAGTCTGTGCAGTAAGGGTGGAAAAGGTTAAAGAATGATAATTAAGAATAATTTAATCAGAGAATTAAATTATTCCCTAAATCAAATTTAAACTATTTTTATAATAAAATTTAACATCAACAAAATTTAAGTGATTTGTATTTCAAAACTTTGCATTCATCTCCCTTTTTGATCTTTCCTATACCCTCTTTGCTTATAATATAACAGTTGGACATTAAAATGGATCTATTTATCCCTGCTTTTGTTCTTATTGGATATACGATACCTTCATCCTCTTTAAAATCAGCTCTTATGATGTTATATTTATCTGGTGATGATCTTACGTTTTCACCCGCAATTGCTTTGACTATATTAAACTTTTTGTGTATTTTCTGCATTTTGAGAATGTATTTCCGGACAAACATGTCGTACTGGACTGCTAATGCTACAGGATAGCCTGAAAGCATAAAAATAGGGGTTTCTTTAATAACTCCGAATCCAAATGGTTTTCCTGGTTTTATTGTAACCCCGTGGACCGGAACATCTCCAAGTTCTTCAATAATTTCAACTATTAAGTCTCCTTTACTTATGGCTGTTCCTCCAGTTGTTATAACGGCATCATATTTTTCTACTGCTTCAATAACATCATTCAGAAGCTCTTCCCTGTTATCAGGGCGCTGTTTAATATGTGCAACCGCCCATGAGTCTTCAATTACTCCCTTTAGAGCATATTTATTTGAATTTATAATCATCCCAGGCTTAAGATCTGTTGAAGTTTCCACTAATTCGCTTCCTGTTATTATAACTCCTATATTTGGCTTTTTATAAACTTCGATGTTGTTATACCCTGCCGAAGCTATTACAGATAGTTGGTGAGGTCCAAGGATTTGACCTTCAAATAGAATTAACTCACCCTCTTTGAGGTCTTCCCCTGTGAGTGCTACGTCGTTATTGAAGCTTACAGGATCTATAACCTTTATTTTTACTCCATCAAATTCTACATTTTCTTCCATTATAATTGCATCGGCCCCTATGGGCAGTTGAGCTCCTGTAGCTATCCTTATTGTCTCGCCGATTTTCACTACATAGTTTGAAATTTCACCTGCACCAATCTCATCAACTACCTTTAGAAATCTGGGCTGAGAATCTGTTGCATTTGAGACATCTTCTGCTATTATAGCATATCCATCCATTGCAGATCTGTTAAATGGCGGCACATTAATCAAAACAGTTATATTCTGAGCCAATACCCTAGTATTTCCATCTTTTAGATCTATTACTTCTTTTTCAGTTGTACTTTCAAATTTTTGAATTATTTCACGTGTTTTTTTAACGTTTAAGATGTTAGGATGATACATGGATTCACCGTGCTATTTTTTTATGGAATTTTCAATTCATGTTTTGTATTATTAATATAATTAAATTAACAGATTTGGAATTTCCATTTTTAATCATGTTCAATTGTTTTTTTCGGAATTTTAGACATTAAATCTTTGAAATTTAATGAAAAATTCATGAATCATATTTGGGATATAAAATTTTAAAATTTTGATTAGAATATAATTTGATTTTATTTACTAAAGTTCGTTACTCAAATCATTTTTTTGAGGTTTCTAACTTAATTAATATGTTTAAAGTCAGAAAATCGATTTACAAATCTTGATTAATGTGTGATCACTACACAATTATATTTAAGACTTGTGTTTTGATTTTAGTAGCAATTTATATATTATATGTAGTGAAATGTGTATTCAACACACATGGTGTCCACATGCCGAAACATATTGTATCAGGATTGAAATATCTGACAGCAGTTGAACTCATAAGAGAGGGATACAGTCAAAAAGAAGTTGCTGAAATTTTAGAAATGGATAGATCAACTGTTTCGCACTATTTAAACGGTAGAAATCTGTCATGGAATTCTATAGAAATAGCAGAGAAAATTACTGAGTTCTGTCCTAAGGACTTCTTATTATTGACGTATGCCTTGATGCATGAAAAGGCAAGAATTATAGTAAAAACTTGTTCAAACAGTGAATTCGAAGGAATAATAAAGGAATCTTGCATTGGTTGTGGACTTTGTGTAGATATTTGTCTCATGAAAGCCATTGTGTTAAACGATCTCAAGGCACAAATAGATTCAGATTGGTGCTGTGGGTGTCTTATATGTGGGGAATCTTGTCCCACAAACTCAATAGAAATTTTGGAGGTAAAAAAATGATTTCTAATACGAAAGAAGTCAAAGCCAGAGACTTTGAAATATCAAGGTCAGCTGAAGAAAAGCGTGAACTTCTTTACAAAGACGATATTTGCATTGGCTGTGGCATATGCGAAAAAACATGCCCTGTGGATGCAATAGAACTTGGCTCAATTGGCGCAATTGTTAGAACAGATGCTGACGTACCAAAAATAGTATGTGATGAAGATAAATGCGTACTCTGTGGTATGTGTAGTGTAGTATGTCCAGTAGATGCTTTAGAATTTAAAATTGACGATGAAGACATCAAAAACATGGAAGAATACCCTAGTTTAATTTCTTCAGCTGAAATTAATGATGAAATCTGTATATACTGCAAAGCATGCGAAACAGCATGTCCTAGAGAAGCAATTACCATTGCAAGGAATCTGCCAGAAAGATCCAAGCTTGTAACAGGTGAAATTGAAATAGACAAAGAAACATGCATTGACTGCGGTATTTGTGAAGAGATGTGCCCAGCTGACGCAATAACTATGGAGCACAAGTTACCTACATCTGATGATCCTACAGTTTCATCTGATATTATTGTGGACAAAGATAAATGCGTTTACTGTCTAATATGCAAAAAATCATGCCCTGTCGATGCAATAAAAGCAGCATGTAGAACCTGTTCATATGGGGAGTATGACTTAAACCCAGAAGATGCTGAAACAACCGGAGCTTCATTTATAGATCAAGAAACATGTGTAAACTGTGGATGGTGCCAGGAAATCTGTCCTGTAGACGCAGCTACAGTTGTAAAATCATTCGAAGGTGAATTATCTGTTGACCAGGAAAAATGTCAGGCATGCGGAGCATGTGTCGATATATGCCCATGTAACGTTTTATCATTCCCTGCTTCCAGTGCATCTGGAATGAGACCTGAAAAGGTTATGTCCGACGAAAATTACTGTATCTACTGTGGTGCATGTGAAAATGTATGTCCTGTTAAAGCAATCGAAGTTAAAAGAACAGATATTAAACACACCCCAACGAAGTCAAAATCCTGGGATAAAAAGATGGAATCTCTTAAAACTTAGATTTGAGGCGATATAATGGAGATGGAATTAAAAGTAAATCAAGATAACTGTCTTGGATGTGGAGTTTGCGTAGTTGCATGCCCTGTAAACGCATCCATAAGCAATGAAGTAGCAGGCGGACATGGATCTAAAACCACCGAAACAATCATGATGGTTGAAAATGGTTTTATTAAACTATTCAGCCCAGAAAAATGCACAAAATGTGGAACTTGTCAATTGTTCTGTCCAACAGATGCAATATGGCTTGAGTGAGGTGTTATTATGACTTATGTTGACAAACCCACTGTTTCTAATGTGGTAAAATTAGATGATCCGAATATTAAAAAAACTGATAAGTTAGAGGTAATGCTAAACACAGGAACCGATATATACCAAGGAGCCTGTAAAAAACGAGGATCAACCCTTAAGGATGAATATCGAAAAGTTGCTGGCATTGCTTACATGGACCCAAAGGACATGGCAAGATTAGGAGTTGCAAATTGGGAAAGTGTGCTCGTAAAATCTGACTGGGGAGAAGTAGTAGTTTATGCTGCACACTCAAGAGATGCACCTCACGAAGACATGATCTTTATACCAAAGGGACCATGGGCAAACGTGATTGTAAGCCCTGAAACTTACTGCTGTAACGATCCTACTTACAAAGGTATAGAAGCAACAGTAGAAAAATCCGATAAAAAAGTTCTTTTAATGGCTGATCTCATGAGGTCTGTTTACAGAAAATACACTAAAAAGGAAAAGAATGTTGACGATCTCCCTTCACTTGGTGAGATGCCAGTCTACAAGAAAAAATAAGGAGGCAAAAAAATGGTATACGAAGAACCTGTTACTGATTACGATCACATTGTAGAGAATTGTACATGTGCATTCTGTGGAAGTAACTGTGATGATTTAGATTTTCTTGTTAAAGGAAACCATGTTGTCGGTGTAAGACATGCATGCCGATTGGGTGCAAGTAAGATCATGGAGGACGAAGACCAGAGATTAAAAGTTCCTATGATAAGAGATGAAAATGGAGAACTTGTAGAAGTCGATTGGGACACAGCATTGGATAAAGCAGCCGAATTACTAGCAAATTCAGTAAGGCCATTATTATACGGTTGGAGTGAAACATCCATAGAATGTATGAAAAAGGGATTAGAACTTACAGAATACATAGGAGCTGTTATAGACAATCAGGCAACAATCTGTCACGGACCAACTGTTCAGGCTGTTCAGAACGTTGGATATCCTCTCATGACACTGGGTGAAGTTAAAAACAGGGCTGATATGGTAGTTTACACTGGAAGTAACCCCATGAACGCTCATCCAAGACATCTCGCAAGATATTCTGTATTCCCAAGGGGATGGTTCCGACAGAGAGGAAGATTTGATAGAACCCTGGTTACATGGGATCCAAAATACTCAGACACTGCCAAGATGTCAGACATATGGGTACCATTTGAAGAAAACGGTGACTATGGATTTGTAAATGCAATAAGGGCCGTTTTAAAGGGTAAAGAACTCAAAGAAGATGTCATTTCCGGAATACCTAAAGAGGATATAATTGAATTAACAGAAGCCATGAAAAATGTGGAATTTGGGGCTCTCTTTTTCGGACTTGGATTAACACACACACTGTCTAAACAGAGAAACATAGACATAGCCATCCAACTTATTCAGGACTTGAATGCCTACACAAAATGGGTTCTACTTCCAATGAGGGGTCACTTCAATGTGAATGGATTCAACATTTTCCTTTCCTATGAAATGGGATTCCCATACGGTGTTGATTTCAGTAGAGGATATCCAAGATACATGATAGGAGAAACAACTACGATCGATCTGCTTAACAGGAAAGAAATAGATGTATTCCTAGTAATAGCTGCAGATCCTGGAGCTCATTTCCCTGGTGGAGCAAACATGCACCTTGCAGAAATACCTGTCATACAGATAGATATACACTGGGGCCCATCCACTGAACTTGCAGATGTAGTTCTTCCAGGAACCTTCATTGGTGTGGAAACAGAAGGAACAAGTTATAGAATGGATTCAGTTCCTATTCACATGAAAAGCGCCATAGATCCACCTGAAACATGCAGAGAAGATGAATGGATCGTAAATGAACTACTTGAAAGAGTTAAAAACATAAAAGAAGCTAAATAGGTGATCTCATGGAATACATATTAAAAAATGGAATAGTATATGATCCAACCAATAATGTAACAGGTGAGAAGAAGGACGTAATGATCAAGGATGGAAAAATCGTTGGTAATGTCTCATCTGATGCCAAAGTACTCGATGTGACTGATAAACTGGTCATGGCTGCAGGAGTGGATGTCCACGCACATATTGCAGGCCCAAAACTCTGTGTTGGAAGACTTTACAGACCAGAAGATGAAAGAAGGGGAGTTGTAGCTAAAACTGATATAACAAGGGCAGAAACAGGTTTTTCAATACCTAGCTGTTCAGCAACTGGTTACAGATATTCCCGAATGGGTTATGGAACTGTGACTGAAGCTGCAGTACCACCCCTAGAAGCAAAACACACTCATGAAGAGATAATGTCCATACCAAACATAGATGTTACCCCATTACTACTCTTCGGAAACAACTGGTTTGTATTGCAGTATGTGAAAGAAGGGAACCTCGAAGATCTTGCTGCATTCGTAGCTGCGTGGCTTAAAATAGCTAAGTGTTACGGAATGAAAGTTGTTAATCCTTGTGGAAGTGAAGCATGGGGTTGGGGAATGAACGTACACGGAGTAGATGACCCTGCACCATACTGGGATGTAACAGGCAGAGAGGTTGTGAGAGCATTAACACAAGTTAATGAAATGTTAGGATTACCTCATTCAATGCATGTCCACCCTAATGACCTTGGACACCCAGGAAACTACCAAACAACCATAGATACAATGGACGCTGTTAAGGATATAGAGAAAAATCCTTCTGTTATCAGGAATCAAACCCTACACTGTACACATCTTCAGTTCCACTCATACGGTGGTACAAGCTGGAGAGATGCTAACTCCGGTGCAGAACCTGTTGCAGATTATATAAACAAAAATAAACACGTTACATGTGACATCGGCCAAATAACACTTGATGAAACAACGACCATGACTGCAGATGCACCAATGGAATACGATCTGTACAAACTAAGCGGTTTAAAATGGGCAAATAAAGATATTGAACTTGAAACAGCAGCTGGTTTAATACCTATCATATATTCGCCTAAAGCTCCAGTGAACTCATTACAATGGGCAATTGGATTAGAGTTGTTCCTAATGATTAACGACCCATGGCAAGTTGTTCTTACGACAGACAGTCCTAACGCAGGTCCATTTATCAGGTACCCAAGAATTATATCCTGGCTTATGAGCAGCGACCGCAGGACTGAAATGTTGGAGGGAGAAGTACATAAATGGGCTAGTAAAAGAACTGCATTACCAACTCTCGACAGAGTTTATGACTGGAATGAGATAGCAACAGTAACTAGATCCGCACCTGCTAAGATTTTAGGACTTGAAGATAGAGGACACCTTGGTGTTGGGGCAAATGCTGATGTAGCGGTTTACGATCTGGAACCAGAAAATTTCGATGCAACCAAAGCTGCAAATGCAGCTGTTATTGAAGATGTACTGGGCAGAGCGTTATACACTATTAAAGATGGAGATGTAGTTGTTAAGGACGGTAAAATCTCAAAAGTAGTTAAAAGTAGACACTTGTGGTCCAATGTCCAAGGATTCGAAGAGCAAGAGAAAAAGGTACTTGAAAATATCATGCCGATGTTTAACAGGTATTACACAGTGAAGTTCGAGAACTACAAGGTGCATGACCACTACATTGATCCTTCAATTGAATTCAAGATTGACGCAAGTAAATAAGGGGTGTTTTGATGAAAACAATAACATTAACTTTAAAGAAGTTTTCCAGCATAGCCCTGGAATTTGATGAACTTAAACCAGATGACATATACACCTGGAGTAAAAAGGATTTTGAAAAATATCAGGTACCTGTAGGCAACACAAGATTCCCATTATCTAACTACTTTGACATAGAGGTTGAAGGTGAAGCTGAAGGTCCTGAAGATGTCAAAATGATACTCGACGGTGATATGGGTAGGGTCAAATACATCGGATGCGGGATGACAGCAGGAGAAATAATAGTCAATGGTGACGCAGATCTTCATGTCGGCGCTGAAATGGAAGGTGGTTCCATAAAAATAAATGGAAACGCAGAAAGCTATGTTGGCAGGGAAATGAGAGGCGGAAACATTGAAGTTATGGGAGACGTCAAAGAATACTGTGGAACCTCATATATAGGTGAATGGAGGGGAATGAGCGGCGGAGTTATCAAAGTTCATGGAAATGCAGGTAAACAGCTGGCAGATTGTATGTCTGGTGGTGAAATCTATGTTGACGGAAGCTGCGATATACTTGCTGGTATTCACATGACCAAGGGATACATAGAAATTGGTGGGGACGTGACCAGATGGCCTGGTGGTCAGATGAAAAACGGTAACATCGTCATCAAAGGAAAACTCAGCAGCCTTCTTGAAGGTTTCAATCCAGATGGAATTATTGAAAATCCGGATATAGATGGAAAACAGCTCACAGGGAAATACATAAAATACATTGGTGATATTGGAGTGAATGGTAAAGGAACTCTATGGTTGAACGCTGAGAAAAACAGGGACTTGTTATAATCCCTATTTTTTCTTATTTTTCTATTTTTTTAAAAATCTAATTAATTTCTAAAATCTAGAATAATTAATTAAAATTAAATTATTTATACATTGAGATCTTAGTTTTAATAGGTGAATCTTCATGGAAAAAGAAATAAATCTAAAAGCTGACGAAGTTCTAAATTACATAAAAAGCAATGTTAAAAATTACGATGTACTCGAAATATCATACAACAGAGTTTTTGTGCCCGGTGAAGTTCTAGATATAAGTGCAATAGAAATAAATGATGATATCAAAAGTCTTAGACTTCTTATTAAAATGAACGGTGAAACTATAAGAGACACTGTAGAAATGGATCTTGTGGAAATAATGGACGATGTTGTTGAGATCAGGCACATCACCGATGAAACATCTACTGTACTGTGTATTGAGGAAGATTAGGTGGTTTGAATGATAAAAACGATTACAATGGACTGTGATGATGCAATAAATTATATAAGGGAAAATGTGGAAGTGAATGACAAGATGGAATTGTCGTATAATCGTGTGTTTACTCCAGGTGAAGTTATTGCGTTGGATACAGAGGAAACATCTGCTGGCCCTAGTTGTAAATTAATGGTTCAAGTATCTTCTAATTTGGGTACAACTGTTGAATTAGACCTTGAAGAGATAAGGGATGATCTAGTCGAAATTAAACATACGCCTAAAGATGGGAAAGATACCACTATCATCATAATTGAAAGATGTGAGACTGATATCTAACATAATTTTTTTTATTTCTAGAATTTAATCAATTCTTATTTTAAACTTTTCAAAAAGTTATGAATACATCTATCAGTGCTATACTAACTTTCCTATTTCATAACTAAATCTCGTTCATGTAAATTCTAGATATCATTAAATTAAAGAAAAATGATCATGCGGTTGATAAACATGATGATCCTTGCTTTATAAAGAGTATTTTAATGAATTTGATATGAGATTGGAATTTGAAGAAATTGAAATTTATTTTAAAGGAGAATATTCCAAATTAAAATAGATTAACAGCCGTGGCTTTGAAATATATATAAATCTGTTTTCCTATATTTAATTCGAGATCTAAAAATGATTGTCGAGTTAATACAAGTACTAATTGCTCTCCAACATCAACAGTTAATTTTATTATCGTACCTAAATCATATATCTCTTTAATATGTCCTTCAAAAACATTTCTGGCACTTGTTGGAACTTTATCTGTAGATAATGTTATGTCTTCGGGCCTTATTGTGGCATGAACATCACCAGTTTTCTTTTGAGTGGATTCTATAACTATATTTCCGGTATTTACAAATGTAAGGCTATCCTCCCCATCACTTGCAAATCCCCTTATGATGTTTTCTGTTCCCACGAAATCTGCCACGAATTCATCCTTAGGGTGTCTGAAAATTTCGTCAATATCTCCCATTTGTGAAATTGTACCTTTTTTCATAATGGCTACACGATCTGCAAGTTTTAATGCCTCATCAAAGTTATGAGTAACATGTATGATGGTTATATTAAATTTTTGATGTATCCTCTTAAGTTCTTGGATTAACTCTTCTCTTGTTATCCTATCTAATGCACTTAGTGGTTCATCCATGATTAAGACTTGGGGATGAATAATAAGTGCCCGGGCTAAAGCTGTTCTCTGCTGTTCTCCACCACTTAAAGTTCGGGGCAGGCGATTTGAAAGGTGTGAGATTCCTAAAAGATTCATCATTTCTTCTACTTGACTTTTTATTTCATTTTTTTCTACTTTTCTTACATTTAATCCAAATGCAATGTTATCAAAGACGGTTTTATGTGGAAAAAGCATATAATTTTGATATACAAATCCTACTCCTCTATTTTCAGGTGGGAGCCTTGTAACATCTTTGTTGTTCATAATAATTTTTCCCGAATCCGGAGACCACATTCCAGCTATTAACTCTAAAAGCATGGTCTTACCAGATCCACTTGGACCTAGAAATATGAAATATTCCCCATCCTCAATTTCTAAGGTAACATCATCTATTTTAAATTCTTTCCAATCCCTGGAAAGATTTTCAAGTTTTATCATAGGTTCTCCATCCCTTAATAATCAATCTAACTACTAAGAAGAGAGCTAAACAAATTGATATAAGTATAATTGCAACTGGTGTAGAAGCTGATAAACCAAATTGAACAAATCTTGTGTAAATAAGAGTTGACGCTGCTAGAGGATAAAATGCTAAAATTATAATGGCTCCAAATTCGCTTATTGCCCGGGCCCAGCACAAAATAGATCCCACTACAATACTCCTCAAAGCTAAAGGAAGAGATATAACGAAAAATGTTCTTAGGGTACCTGATCCAAGTGTTCTGGCCACTTTTTCCATACGAGGGTCTACACTTTCAAATCCTTCTCTGGCAGAGTTCACAACAAAAGAAGAGCTTACAAAAAGCATTGCAATAATAATTCCTGGGATGGCATTTGTGAATACGATCCCTAACTTACCTAATGGGGCGCCCAATATACCGCCCGAAGTGAAAACGAGTAAAAGTGCGATGCCACTCACTGTATGAGGAATAACTATGGGAATGTCAATTATTGATTCAACAAATCCTTTCCCAAAAAAATCATGCCTTGCCAAGATATATGCTAACGGAACTCCAAATAAAACTGCTATAAGAGTTGCAATTAGTGCAGAGTATACACTAATGAAAAGGGATGTTATTACTTGGGAATCTTGTAAATTAGCAACAATAGAATCAATATTCGAAGATACCATTAGATTGACTATGGGGATAAGAATAAATAAAACGAGAAAAGATCCCATAAGAGCAAAGAAAATAGTGGTGTAATCTAGTCTTCTCATTTAATACTCCCTAAAATTTATATTGTATGATGCATTCCCCATATTTTTAAAATAAAAAAATAAGAGAATTCTCTTATTTGTTTTTATGATTTAACCACGTATTGCTGTAGTGAGCTAGGAATATTGGTGGAGTTTGGAGTCGCTATTGCAGGTGATATTGGAACTATAAAGTTATTCTTTGATATTTGTACGCCCTGAGGGCTTAAGAGTAGTTGAAGGAATTCTGTTGCAAGTGTTTTGTCTGGGGCATTATTCATGATGGTAATACCATAAACTATCGGTGTTAATACTACATTTTTGGTTTGATTCGTACCACTGAATTGGTTAATGCTAATTTTACTGTATGTTGGTTCATATGTTGTGTTGTTAAGTGAAAGTTCTGCTGGAAGTGTTATATATTTTACTCCAGAACTTTGCTGTTGTTGTGCATCACTTTTATATACAAGGACATAATCTACTGCACCCGATTCCAATACTGGCATTAAATCCCCAACTGCTGGCCTTATTGCAATTTTTGATGTAGGATTAAAGTTTGTTGGGCTATTGATTATGGTATTTGTACCATTCTGCACCGCTGTAACTGCACTATTTTGGGCTATTAGGGTATTAAATATGGTTGAATTATTGTAGTAAGTATTTGCCAGTTCGATCATCATCAGACCTCTGTATCCTGCTGGTGCTGAGTTTGGATCTGCTAAACCGAATGTCACATTACTCTGTGAGAATATTTGATACCAATTAGTATCATTTATCTTAGTACTATTTTTACTTTTGTCGGTGTAGGCAATAACCATTTGATTACGGCCATTTTGTAGGTTGAAGCTAGTATCATTAGGTATTAAATTCTTGTCAATAAGACCATAATCTGCAGATGCCATTATGTCTACCGACTGATTAAGACTCTTAATCTGATTAATTAAATCTGAACTTCCACCATATTTAATCTGTACTTTGACATTTGGATGTTCCTTTTCAAACTGTGCTGCGGTAGCGTTCAATTGTCCTGCAAGACTACTAGCGGCGTATATTACTACTGTACCTTTTTGTGAACTAGCACTGTAGACACTATATCCATATACTCCGATTCCTATGATTGCGATTACAACAATCACTAAAACTATTATCTTTTTATCCATTTCCCCTCCCTCCTTATTAAACAAGTATATCATATAATTTTGTCTATATGCAGATATAAACATATCGCTATTAATCGTCCACATTTAAAAGTCTTATTAAATCTTTTATAATCGTTATTTTAATTAAATTAGAAAACAAATTATGTTCGTTTTATGAATGATAAATAGGAAAATCAGTATTAATACATGTTATTTAAATTTTTCAAAGAATAAAAGTAAAATATTTTTGATTTAATTTACACAAAAATAGCCAAATTAAATTTCGAACATCTAAAGGGCAATAAATAATATGAACCAAAATAGAATATTTAAGATAATTCCAATGGTTTAATCATATTTTAACCATAGCAATAGCAGCTGCTTTAAATCCTATGTAAACATTTTTACCAAGAGTTAAGTCAAGCTGTTCACGTGCATATTCTGTAATGTCCACAAAGAGGGTTGTGGCACTAATATCTACATTTAAACGCACAAGATGGTCTTTAAGTTCCATTCCAATGATCTTTGCTTTGAAGATGTTCCTGACACTTGATTCTTGTGGTTCTAACATTACGAAGATGTCTTCTGGGCTTATCAGGACTAAAACCCTGTCACCAATTTTAAAACTTCCTCTAAGTGGAAGAATAACTTTTTCATTATTTAATTTTATGTTAGCAATCTTATTTTCTTCATCAATATCTATAATATTACTCTCAATTTCATTTACGTCATCATGCATTTTCAGAATACTTTCAACTTTTCTATATTCTTTCAATATGGATTTACCACTATTTGTAAGTTTACTTTCACCACCTCCACCTTTTCCTCCTCTTTGAGTAGATACAATACTCTTATTACTCTCCTTCTCAAGCAGTTCAATATATTTAAGGGCACTTCTATAAGGAATATTCTCTTTTTTTGAGGCTTTCATTATAGAACCACACTCATCAATATATTCTAACAACTTGAATTTCTTTTTATTCAATAATATAATCTTATCATCAAATTTCAATCGGTATTGCGGTCCATCGTTTGTTCTATCCATTTCAGACCTCCTTAATGTAGTTACTTTTGTAATGAATCTTTATATATTTAACTTGAAATTAACATTAAATATCAGGATTTTATTTTATTGTAAATAAATCATTTCTTTCATAATGTAGTAAAATCAATATAATCAGAGGATTTGATTATCCTTAGTTATTTATTAGATATAATTAATAAAATTAGTTTATTAACTTGAAGAAAGCAGATTTAGATTAATTTATAAGATTAATTATATAAAATATAGAATAATTAGTTATTTAATTAATTATTTTAAAGAAAATAAAGAAAAAAATAAACTATTTTCCTGCAGTTAAACCAGATAACCTGTTCTGCCAGGATTTAGAGCGTATGTTCTCCAGATTCATTTTTGTTCTGTTTATTATTATTCCCTTCTGTGGGCAAACATTTGCACAAGCACCACAAAGAATGCAGAATCTTGGATCTATTGAAGAATGGCCTTCTGTAATACTTACAGCATTGCAAGGGCACACATCTTGACAAGCATGGCAGGAATCCCCCTTACAAACCATATCTTCTTCATAGGAAACTTCGCCTTCAAATGGTTTGGTTACTGTTGCTGCTTCTACTGGACAGATTTCCTGACACCAGCCACAGTTCACACAAGAATCTGGGTTTAAAACAGTATTTCCGTGAGTTTTAAAATCTTCAGGGTTCAATTTATAATCTTGGTAAGCACATGAACTACACACGGCTTTAATTGCATCTGTTGGGCAGGCACGTTTACACACCAAGCAATAAACACATTTATCCTCGTCGACTACAGTTTCGAAGGTTTCACGACCGGTTTGTTTGACCTTTATAGCATCTCCTGGACATAGTTCCTCACAGATCTTGCAGTTGATGCATTTTTCTTGATCTACATCTATCTCTCCAACGACTAAATTTTCCCTTTTGGGTAATGTTCTTGCAACTTTTATAGCATCCTGTGGACAGGCTGTTTCACAAGATTTGCAATATATACAAGTATCTTCATCAATTTCTGCATCTTTATTCCATTTTGGATACTCTTCCATTTCTTTAATGTTTTTGTCGTTTATCTTGAATTCAATGGCATCAAATGGGCATGCTGATGCACAAAGTCCACAAAGACAACAACTGTTTTTATTAATATTTATATAATCCATGTCAACCAGTCCACGAGCTATCGGTAGGACTGGACCGTTTTTGATTGATTCAGTAGGACATATGCTGGCACATATTCCACAACCAACACATTTATCATTATTATGGGTTAGAGAGCGATTTTCTTCTCCTTCCCTCGTTATTGAAGTCATTTTATCTCCTCTACCTTGTAATTTTACATAATTTATTAGACCTTAGATATTGCTTGATTGGGACAGTTCTGAATACATAAATCGCAATCATCACAATTTTCAGATATAAGAACTACATCACCGTCTTTTTCAATAAGAGCTCCT
>Ga0302161_10000195_pt1 | contig 15599 bp, 6 predicted proteins | sample I_Fen_E2_1_FD_193498 | JGI IMG/M metagenome (GOLD analysis project Ga0302161, IMG submission 193498) | Peat permafrost microbial communities from Stordalen Mire near Abisko, Sweden - I_Fen_E2_1 | ecosystem: Environmental > Terrestrial > Soil > Wetlands > Permafrost | place: Sweden: Abisko...
ATATCGTGCCCGTACGAAAACAGGGTGGATTTGCAGTCCCAATCTTCATCAAAAAACAGATCCAGATGATGTGTTTTGTCGTTCACTATTTTATCCAGAAAGAGTTCAATTAAGTTACGAAGCTGTTTTTCCAGTAATGGATCATCCCACACGCGAAACAGGTTTGTATAAGCTTCCAGAATATGCAAATGCGTATTCATCGTTTTCTTTTCATTGGCGTCTTTTTCGCTCAACCGTAAGTCTTCGAGCAATACCCAGTCTTTGCTGTAAGCTTCAAAGTAACCATTGTGCTTCACATCAAAGCTATGTTCCTCCAGCAGGCGAAAAAGTTCAACAGCTTTATCAAGACACTGCTTATCGCGGGTAACCCGGTAATATTCTACCAATCCGTAAATAAAAAAAGCCTGACTGTAAATTTGTTTTTTTGTATTAGCAGGAGTTCCGTCGGCATTCAGCATCCAATAAGTACCACCGTTTTCGGCGTCAAAGAAATACTTGAAAATATATTCCTTAGCTCGTTTAGCATACTCGATGTAAAGCGAATCTTTAAAATACAAAGAAGCTGAAGAAAACGTCCACAAAATGCGGGCATTCAAAATACCGCCCTTCGGAGCATCGGTCACTACCTGATTCCGTCCGTTCATCTGACCATAATAGCCACCGTGTTCGTCATCCGTCATCTTATCCATCCAAAACGGAAGAATATTGTGCGTTAGCTCTTCTTTGAGTTCTTGTTTAAGCTGTAAAAGTTCGTATTTCATATAGCCCACTTTAATTCCCCAAAGGGGTAAAACCTACCTGGTTACGTTTTTAAATTCTAATTTTTATTTAAGCCCTGAAGTTCCCCGAAGGAGAACTTCAGGGAGCTTGTTACATAAGTACTTCTACCTTACAGCTTGCACCTACAGGCATTAGCGGAATAATATTTCCTTCGATACATTTACCATCAACCAAAATAGAAGAAACACCTTTCATTGCTCCGTTCGGATTGCAGACTTCGATCTCGTAAGTAGCTCCACGGAACTTACGGGTAACCTGAAAACCTTTCCATTCAGATGCAATACAAGGCTCTATTCGTAAGCCAGTGTAAGTTGGTTGAATTCCCAGGATATATTGCGTAATGGCATAATAGTTCCAGGCGGCCGTTCCGGTCAACCAGGAGTTTTTAGCTTCACCCGGTTTAAAAGCATCTTTTCCGGCAATCATTTGCGCGTATACATAAGGCTCTACCTTGTGCAGCTCGCTGATTTCTTCGGTATACGAAGGACATATCTTGCGGAAATACTCCCATGCACGGTCACCACGTCCCTGCACAGTTTCGCCAATGATAATCCAGGGATTATTATGACAGAATATACCCGCATTTTCTTTGTATCCGGGAGGATAACTGGATATTTCACCGTATTCAATATAGTATTTTGTAAACGGCGGATTGTTCAACACGATACCGTGTTCGCAGTCCAGACGTTCTTTTACCGAGTCGAGCGCTTTCGCCACCATTCCTTCTTCCAAACCAATGCCAGCCATAGTACACCAACCGTTGGATTCAATAAAGATTTTACCTTCTTCGTTTCCTTTTGATCCTATTTTGTTGCCAAAATAGTCGTATGCACGGATAAACCAGTCTCCATCCCAACCATTGAGTTTAATGGCTTCCACCATAGCATCAATGTGTTTTTGGGCACGTTCTGCTTCTGCAAAATTTCCAATAGTTTTACACAATTCCACATAATCGCGTCCGTACACTACAAACAGTCCGGCTATCATCAAACTTTGTGCCTGACTTCCTTCCGATTTGTTTTCGGTAGTCTGGAAGCTTTCGTTCGGATCATTGGAGAAACAGTTCAGATTCAGACAATCGTTCCAATCGGCACGACCACTCAACGGCAAGCCCAAAGGTCCGAGGTTATTTACCACATGGTCGAACGAAACAGTGAGGTGATGGAAAAGCGATACTTCAGAACCCGCTTCATTATCGAATGGAACCGGTTCATCCAAAATAGTGAAGTCACCCGATTCTTTGATATATGCTGTCGTTCCCAAAATCAACCACATTGGATCGTCATTGAAACCTTGTCCGATTTCATTGTTCCCTTTTTTAGTCAGGGGCTGGTATTGATGATAACATCCGCCGTCGGGAAACTGCGTAGAGGCAATATCGATGATGCGCTCACGGGCACGTTCTGGAATCTGATGTACAAAGCCTACAAGATCCTGATTGGAATCACGGAAACCCATTCCACGTCCGATGCCGCTTTCGAAAAACGAAGCCGAACGCGAGAAACAGAAGGTAATCATACATTGATACTGGTTCCAGATGTTTACCATCCTATCCAGCTTTTCTTCGCTGGTCTTCACCGTGAATACATTCAACAATTTATCCCAGTAATCTTTCAATTCGGCTAAAGCAGCATCCACTTTTTCGGCCGTATCGAAACGGGCAATAGTAGCTTTTGCTTTGGTTTTATTGATAATGTTTTTACTTTCCCATTTGTCATCCTGTGCATTTTCTACATAACCCAACACATATACCAAATCTTTCGATTCGCCGGGTTGCAGGGTCACTTCTACATAATGCGAAGCAATGGGCGACCATCCATGTGCTTCCGAATTGCGCGGAGCTCCTTCGAGCACGGTTTGCGGTTCGTCAAAACCATTGTACAAGCCGAAGAATGTTTCACGATCCGTATCAAAACCCTGCATTGGTTCGTTCACCGAGTAATATGCAAAATGATCGCGACGTTCTTTGTATTCCGTTTTGTGATAAATCACCGAATCTTCAATTTCCACTTCACCGGTAGAGAAGTTACGCTGGAAATTTTCCATGTCGGTGGCAGCATTCCACAAACACCATTCTACAAAAGAAAAGATTTTGAGCTTTTTTACCTCATTCGTGGTATTCCTGAGTGTAAGCTTTTGAACTTCTGCCCATGTTTTCAACGGTACAAAATACAAAGCTTCAGCTTCCACACCATTCTTCACACCTTTAATGGTGCTGTAATTCATTCCATGACGACATTCGTAGCTATCCAACTCCGTTTTGCAGGGCTTCCAACCCGGACTCCACACCGATTCGCCATCGTTGATGTAAAAATACTTTCCGCCACTATCCATCGGTACATTGTTGTAACGATAGCGCGTAATACGACGGAACTTGGCATCTTTATAAAAAGAATATCCTCCTCCGGTATTGGAAACTAAGCTAAAAAAATCCTCATTGCCCAGATAATTAATCCATGGCCATGGTGTACGAGGGTTGGTAATGACGTATTCACGTCGGTTGTCATCGAAATGTCCGTATTTCATTTTCTATTTTAAAGAACTCCTGCCCACCATCAACTGACAGAGAACAGGAGTAGTTAGTATTTATCAGGCTTTAGAATTTGCTCTTTTTACTTCAAGCTCTTCCGAAATTTCTTTTACTCTTTTATCTGAAAGTGGGTAGAATAACATCCCCACAAAAGCCAGAACACAACATACAGCAGGCATTAAACTAATCATGATATGCTCCCCAAAAAGTGTTTGAGAGCTTTGTTGTACTGCATCAGGGACATATTTGAACACAGCCAGAATCCATCCGCTCATTGCTGCACCTAAGGCCCAACCAAGCTTTTGAGACATAGAAGAAGAGGAGAAAATTAAACCCGTAGCGCGACGCCCGGTAATCAGTTCCTGATGATCTACAATATCGGCAAACATTGACCACAATAATGGCAGAACATATCCAGCAAATAGGGAGATTATGAACTGGAAAGCAAGAATCCATGTAATATCGTTAGGAATAAAATAAAAGCCTGTGCTTAGTATTCCAGCAATCAGAATGGCAATCATATATGTTCTTTTCTTACCATATTTTGCAGAAACTGAAGGAGCAATCATCACTCCGATCAAGTTAGCTGCCTGACCTACCAGAAAGTAAATGGTTGTCATATCCCATCCTGTGCCAAACATTTTATAACTGGATCTTACATAATCACGGAAAAAGTAAATAGCAACACTATCACGGACCGCATTGAAAAGCAAAGCAGCCAGACCAGTTGCTACCAAAATCCACCAGGGAGCATTGTGAAACAGGTTTTTCAAATCTTGTTTCACTGTCACATTTTCTTCACTTTCAATTTGTACTACCCGTTCTTTTGTCCAGCTAAAACAAAGTAAGAACAAGACAATGCAAATAATTCCAATCGAGCCTACTCCCATCACCCATCCAATAGGCGAAGTACTCATACCGGATTTTACAGCATGAACCGCAGCACTACCTCCAAATGTTTTTGAGTAAAAGTCGATCATTGGTTGCAACAGCATAAATGTTACAAAGCTACCCATGAATGCAAACGACATACGATAAGAAGAAAGCGAGTTCCTCTCTTTGGGATCCGAAGAAATAGCTCCAAGCAAAGAAGCATACGGTACATTAATTAATGAGTACACAATCATCATTAATGAATAAGTGATGTATGCATAAACCAATTTTGCCGTTTGACCAAAGTCCGGAGCAAAGAATGTAATGGCACCCATAACCGCAAACGGTATAGCAAACCACAATAGGTACGGACGGTATTTCCCATAACGACTTTTAGTACGGTCGCTAATAATTCCGACAAAGACATCAAAGAAAGAATCCCATAAACGTGCGACAAGAAACATGGTTCCGGCTGCAGCTGCTGTAATACCGAAAACATCAGTATAAAAAAACAAAGAATACATTCCGAAAATTTTCCAGAACATAGAAGACGCGGCATCACCAAAGCCATAACCAATTTTTTCTTTGAGACTTATTTTTTTTACATCCATAATATTAGTGTTGTGTTGATATTAGATTATATTTTTAAAGCGTTACAAAAGTATCAGTTTTTAAAGAATTAAAGAGTATAGAATGTTTCCAAAATAGTACTGTTTTGAAAAAAACAACTCTCTATTTGGAGTATTTCAAATAAAGTACACCATAAACATTCTCACTATTATTCAATCATATTTTTATCGTATAGACCAGAGTAACAGTAAACGCGGTTGACTTTAAAGTATTGATTTATTTTTAGAAACCAATTGTTTAATGGCAAGAACCGAAGTTGCCGAGCGATAACCATCGGCAGGTGTGTTTATGCAATAGTCCAATAATTTAGTAATGGTTGATGTAGCCACATGCATGCGGGTATCGGACGAAGCGTAGTAAATAAATACTTTTCCGTCTTCATCTACAATCCAACCGTTGCTGAATAACACGTTCGAGACATCACCAATACGCTCTTCGCCTTGCGGCGCCATAAAGAATCCGGCAGGTTCAGCGAGGAGTTTAGTAGGATCCTGCAAATCGGTGAGGTAAAGGTACAACACATAACGCAATCCCGCAGCACAATTACGAACACCGTGCGCCAGATGTAACCAACCTTTTTCTGTTTTTATCGGATGCGGACCTTCACCGTTTTTCAATTCTTTGATTGTATGATAATAACGATGATTAATAATAGTTTCTTCTTTCACTTCTGCGTGAGTTATATCATCAACCAACGCCCAGCCAATACCACCGCCTTTACCAGTATCAATAAATCCATCCTGCGGACGTGTGTACAAAGCGTATTTACCATTTACAAATTCTGGGTGAAGAACTACATTGCGTTGCTGACTTTTTGTTTTCAGATCAGGAAGCCGTTCCCAATTCAACAGATCTTTCGTGCGCACAATACCTGCCGTTGCCACTGCTGATGACAAATCACCATCAGGTGCATCCGGATCTTTACGTTCGCTGCAAAAAACGCCGTAAATCCAACCATCTTCATGAGCTGTCAGACGCATATCATATACATTAGTATCAGGATCTTCAGTTTCGGGTAGCGTTACCGGTTCATCCCAAAAACGAAAGTTATCGATTCCGTTAGGGCTCTCTGCAATTGCAAAAAACGACTTACGATCATTACCCTCAACGCGCACAACTAGAATATATTTACCTTTCCATTTCATAGCCCCGGCATTAAAAGTTCCGTTCACTCCTATTCGCTCCATGAAATACGGATTTGTTTCCGAATTAAAATCGTAACGCCATGTAAGCGGTGTATGTTCTGCAGTCACTACCGGATTTGCATAGCGGTCATAAATTCCGTTTCCAATTGCAAGCTTTTCATTTTTTCTTCCTAATAATTCTTCGTGATACGCTTTAAGCCTTTTCAAAGCTTCTTTAAACTCAGTCATTCTTGTTTTTATTTTTTTGTTTATTTCTGTATTTTGAAAATAAGAGCAATATAGTACATCTTCTAATTATTCATTTTTCAATGAAACAGGAGCATACATAGCCGAAATGTTTTTATTCATCAAGATCTTTTTATCCTCAGTAAACTTTTTAAAATCTGCGGCAGAAGCATGTCCTGCATACGGTACATAAAAATGATTCGGATTATTAAATGCATTACGCCAGAACAATATATAGCTGATATCATAGGGTTGAATTATTGGTAATAAAACACGTGTAAAATAATCATTCACTTTTATTCCTTCCATACCCGTTTCGGCCATCACCGGAATTTTTCCGCTTTGTGCAGCATACTTTGTAACGATCGACAACCCCGTGTTCATTTTTTGTTTATACGCATTCAGATCTTTGGATTCAGTTCCAAAAGCATAGGTATCAAATCCGATAATATCCACCCATTCATCACCAGGATAGCGTTGCAGATATTCCTGCTCAGTAGCAACATCAGTTGGTGAAAAGGCATATAGCAAGTTATGAACCTGCTTGGTGTCGCGCAGATATTTCACTGTCATACGATACAATTGATTATATTCGTCGGGAGTACATTCTTTAGCTCCCCACCAAAACCAACTACCGGTATGCTCGTGGTACATGCGGAAAATAACTGGAATAGGTTCACTGTTTTTATCTTTCAGGTCATGAAAAAATGCAGCCAGACGATCCAGGTACAGTAAGAACTTCACATGATTACTTCCACCGGGTAAAACACTTTTCACAACCGTATCCTGTGCACAGTCCCAGGCTGTTTTGCCGGTAGCAATGTTATCGCCATGCCAACTAATGGTGTTAATGCCACCACGTTCGTATACTTCGCGAATATGACGTTTCATATCGCTAAAGTAGATTGAATCCAGATTATAAGATGCCCCTATTTCGATATGCCCCAACTCCCAGCCAGTCACTGCCGGATAATCACCTGTTGTTTCCTTTACATCCGACCGTCCTTTTTGATTATACCAGTTATGCCCGTAAGCTGCATCATCCTGATGAGCCAGCATAATACCTTTGCTCATATTATTTTTCATATTAAAGAATAATGCCTGCGTTCTGGCTGTTGCATTCATATCAACCAATAACGGTTTATGTTGAATATGGCCAACATATTTCTTAATAATCTTTACAGTAGCATCTGTGTCAAACACGGCATTTAATCCCTGTTCCTCTTGTGCCGGATCACCTAAATAATCATCGCCTTTTTCCCAGAAAACATGTTTTCCGTTGGGGCGACCAAATCCTCCCCACGCCCAAAAGTTGCAACCGGCCAACACATCTTTTTCATTCGAAGATTTCATGATCTTCTCAAAAACCGAAGTATAATAAGCATCGCGCAATGAAGTGGAATCTTTCAGGTTGTATTCATGATGGTCGCGCGGAAATCCAAACTCTTCCAACACGATTGGCTTTGACAACTTACGGGCAACGGCCATGTGATTATTCATGTATTCAGATGTTTTGTCGATGCTAGTTTGCAATGTCCCCGACATATTTTTTACATCCAGCCAACTCCAGTTTTTAGGCCAGATATGCATGGTCAGGTAGTCAATATTCGGATCTGAATGAATTTGCTCAAACAACTTCATATCCATTTCACACCCCCATTGTCCTTCAGAACCAATAGATACCATGTGATTTTTATCCAACGACTTAATGTAAGAGGAAATATCTTTCAACCAAGCAGCAAAAAGTGGTTTGTTGGCATCCGAGAAAGCACGGGGCTCATTACCAATTTGCCAGGAAAAAATAGCCGGATCTTCAGTATATTTCTTATTTGTGTAACGGTTAGTACGAGTAACAACATGCTTAATATGATTTTTCAGCATCTGACGGCATTCATCGCAACCGGCGTACTGTTTTACAAACTCCATATACGCAGGCCAACCATCAACAGAAGGAATTGGATTCTTTCCTTTACCTGCCCAGTTAAGATATTGGCTGTATCCCCCCGACCATTCCCAGGAGTTGGTAAAAAAAAGCACAGCTTTCATATTACGTTTACCCAGTTCTGACAACAAAAAATCCAATCCATCAAAAATAGCATCGTTATACACACCTGCCTTTATTTGCAACGTCGGTTCTACTTTTGAAGGAATGCCATTGCCGCCGTCAGCACCTATCAGCACTCGTAAATTGGCAATGCCCTTTGATTGCAGGAAATCCAGTTCCTGAATTAATCGTTCGCGGTTACCGCCTTCGCCTTTCGAACCCAGTATTGCACCGTACCAAAAATTAGTTCCAATAAAATAATAAGGTTTATCATTCACACTAAAATGGGCGTTATTTACCCGAACAAAATTATCTGTCGTTTTAGCAAAACAGCCTATAGACATTAATGCCATAAAACTGAAAATAAAAATTCCTTTTATATATCTCATGTTCATTCTATTCTACTTTAAATTCTAATCTGCCAAAAAAAAAGACTATTTCAAAAGGAAACGGGCTTTCAAATCACCTGCTTTTACCACTTATCTGTCCGAAATGGAATGAGCGGTAAACCATTTACGTCAAAAAGATTGGGAATGCCATCATTTGTAAAACAATAATGAACAGCAACAGGCACTTTGACTGATTTACTTCTTAGGGTTACAGTACCATTTTTTTCGATAAAAGCCGTTGCTGAATAAAATACCTTATCTTCGCCGGCAAGTTGAAAACTATTAATCTTTTTATCCTTACAAGATAATTTACCGACGGAACTGAATTTTAAATTTACTTCATTCTTTTGGATGCTAAAACTACTGAATTTAGGAAAATACGGGTTAGTATTAGCTACAGCATAGTGTTCTTTAAGAACCATGTTTGCCAATCGATTACCAACTTCTCGCTTAATCTTTGGATGAATATTGCTTATGTCGTCTACCAAATCACCAACTGTAACCATCCCCGTTTTAGGCAGTGACAAGGCTGTTTCTTGTTGTTCACGCAAATAAGCAGCACTATTTTTCCAGTAACCGTTCCACGGAGCTATTTGCACAAAATAAAATGGCAAATCACTCTTAAAAGCACTGCGCCAACCATTAATCAGCCCTTCAAAAAGTTTTCCATAATCTTCCGGTTCACCGGTATTCGCTTCACCCTGATACCAGATAGCTCCTGCAATTTTATAATTAACCAGTGGGTACAACATAGCGTTGTAAATAACCGACGGTTCAACCGGTGCCCAATTTACTGATTGGGTTTTGTCGGCCAGTTTTTTTAGTTCCGTATCATGCTGATATACTTCGTTCGGCGTCCATGCTTGCACACAGGTTCCACCCCAGTAAGATGCAATTAAACCGACAGGAACCTTCTGCATTTCATTGATCTTTTTCCCAAAGAAATAACCAGCTACACTCATAGAAGGAGTTGTCTGGGGTGAACTGATTTTCCATTCACCATCCGAATCGGTTTGAGGAAAAGAATTGTATTTGTGCGACAGCTGAAAGAATCGCAACTGATTGTTAGCCGACTTAGCCACCTCATCACCCGCATCGAGTACTCCTTGCTCCCAGTTGAAGGCATATTCCATATTCGACTGACCGGAACAAAGCCATACTTCGCCTATTAAAATGTCGGCAACAATTATCTTTTGTGTATTACTAATAAAGGTAATGGCATAGGGACCGCCAGCTTTAGGTGTTTTTACAATGGCATTCCACGACCAGTCTTTCGCTGGGTAAGCGACTACTGTATCAGAAGGATTCCAGCTACAACTTATTTTAACCACATTTCCACTTTGTGCCCATCCCCACAATTTTACATCAGCCGATTGTTGTAAAATAGCATGATTACTTATAATGGCTGGCAAACGCAAGCCCCATTGTGAAAAAACAGCAACAGAAAAGCCGAAAAGGAAAAAAGAAAGAATAATTTTTTTCATAATAGAGAATTAAAAAGAAAATAAATTTACATCCTTAAGAAAATTCCACGTGTTTAAAACAGCAAAAAAACACAATTTAAATTCAATAAGAATGAACGAAAATAATCGACACCACAAAACACAAAGAAACTAATACCTATTCTTCCAATAAACACAAAAATAAACGGGAAATCGTTCTAGAGAACTTTCCTCTTCTACAGGCCCAGCCAGTTTTCAACAAAAAGACCATATAGAGATCAATTGTCAAATCTAAACAAGCAACAATCTTGATCAGCCGTATCTCAGTTATAAAATTATTAATTCCGACATTACAAAAATATAGAATTACAAAGCATATTAAACATATTTTTTTATCCTAATATAATACTTTTCTTACTCGATTATATCAAATTAGCCATTCAAAGAATATAAACACACTCAATACTTATGATTTTTTATCGTTTCACCAGATACTTCCATTTTTATATTCACGAATCCCCCAATCAAAGGTGGTTGTCTGCCCGTAGCCGACATGTTTCATTAACATTCTGGCTCCGGAGAGCACAAATCTGCCACATTGGAGCAGAAATGTGGCACGTCAGAGCACAAATCTGGCACATTAGAGCATGAATGTGCCACATTAGAGCAGAAAGTTGGTACATTAGAGCATAAATGTGGCACATTTGGTTAACATTTTGCCACATTAGAGCACGAATTTGGCACATTGGAGCATAAATCTGGCACTTTGAAGCACAAATCCCAGACATTTTCTATTTTTCTGGCCCATTTGCTTACACATCGAACCCTTTATTACATAAAAGTGCGTCACCAAACCTTACAGTTGTGCCATCAAAAATAAAAGACAAACTTAAAAACGTGTTCGGTTCACACGTCTTCAACCAGTTTACAATATGAGTTTCAAGTAAGCATATCTATTTTAAAGTAATTGAAACATTATGAACTCCCTTCAACGTAGAAACAATAGAGTGGCTTGTAATGTAACCTGATTTATCTCGATGTTACTTGATGGAAACACCTAAATAGAGTTTAGGTGATATGCTGGATAATCATCTTTTTTCTAATTCACATACCAGATAAATAGTTTTCACTTGTTATCTACTTAGCGAACTTTAGACTAGTTCTTCGGACAATTCTCGAAGCACTACACAAAAGAAGACGGACTTTCTTAGTCCGTCTTCTAACAAAACACTTTAAACTAATTGTTTCATTGATTAGGCCAGCCTGGATAATCTGGAGCCGTTACCCAATATGAATTTTGTTTCAAGACACCATTTGACAGTGCTATTTCACTTCCAGGGATCATTACAAAACCATGAGTAACTCCATAACGCACGCTATATTTATCAATGCCTGTTGGAGAATTGACAGCAGGTGTACCATTAGTATAAACTGCCACACCTAGCTGCCTGTCTAAAGCAGCCTTACAATAAGTATCTCCCCAACGACGCATGTCATTCCAGCGAATAGCTTCACCGGCAAATTCAAAACGGCGTTCGTTTTGTAAAGCTGCCAGCGAATATCCAATGGTAGGTAAACCTACGCGGGCACGTACCTGATTCATATAGCTTGGATCAGCTGTCAGTTCAGATAGCATCAAAAGGACGTCAGCATAACGAATATAGACTAAATCTGTAGTATTACCATTCTGCATAAGATTAGAGGTTGTGTTGTTGTACATCACCGCTTCAAAATTATTTGCATAAGTTCCATCAGCTTTTTTACACACAATGGCGCTGGTCTTTTTCATATAATAGTCTGTCTCCTGAATAAAGCCCCATTGACCATATTGATAATTCGGAGTAACAACTCCATTAGCATCTTTTTGTCCTCCAGCTAATTCTGTTGGGATATCACAAATAGTAGCCGCCCGACGCATGTCAGCATTAGTTGGATCAGCAGCTTTCCAATCATTCCACAAATTAGGAGCTACAGGACCACCACCCCAGCCTTGTCCAAATGGGAAAGTACCAGCCATATTTTGATTTCCACGCATGCCCATATAAAGAGCAATCTGATTTGAATATCCCTGAGAAGCAGTACCGTCTTCTTTTGCAAAGTTGGAAAATTTCACAGCAAACATCGATTCAGGATTAGCCGCACCTTTGTCACCTACGAATAACAGATTCTGACCTTTTGTATAAGCATAGTCTTCTTTTGTTAAACTATTAGTATAAGGCCACAAATTACGATAATCAGACAGCACTAGTTGATAACCAGAGTTCGTGACAACATCTTTAAGAGCGTCAATTACATTTTGTTTAGTTAGTGTAGTGCCATCGGCAAGAGCAACATCAGCACCGGCATTTGCTTTATAAAAGCCATCATAAAACAGATAAGCACGGGCTAACAGCGCTTCTGCAGCATACTTGTCTGCATGACCTGCATTTGCGGCCGTAGTTTTAGTAGCAGGCAATAATGCGACAGCTTGCTTAAGGTCAGTCATAATCTGCCCCCAGGTAGTAGCCGGAGTTGCTTGTGCTAAGTTAACTGGTGTGCTTGAAAGAGTCAATGGTATATTTTCAAACATAGACGCCAGCTCGTAATAGTAGAATGCACGTAAGAAATGAGTTTCACCCTTCAACGTGTATTTCTGAATACTATCAGTGTACCCTGTGCATTTGTCATAATTCTCCAGCGCGAAATTGGCACGGTAAACGCCCATATAACGCACTTGCCAAATCATCCTGTACATATCTGAATTACTATATTGCAGAAACATATCCTCAGCCTGCCATCCCTGATCGTTCGGGCCACCCCCACCTAAACGGTCATCAGAAGCTACTTCTGCATAAAACCAAAAAGATCTTGATGGTATATTTCCATATAAATGATTATCAAATTGTTCATTCAGATTTTCATAAACACCGGTCAACATTTGTTGTGCATCAACAACTGTCTTTGGAAAGTTTGAGGTATTTTTATGAGTTAAATCCTGAGTGTCAAGAAAATTGCCGCATGCAGTAAACAGCAGACTCGATACAGCCACTGCTAAATATATTATTTTTTTCATACTTATTCTTTATTAAAATTTAAGATTAACGCCAACTAAAAAAGTTCTGGGACTTGGATACATACCAATGTCTATACCCGATGCCCAATTATCTGAAGTTCCGGCATTCGAACCAATTTCAGGATCCATTCCTGAATACTTTGTAATCGTAAATAGATTCTGAGCTGTAACATATAGTCGAGCTTGAGTTAAAGGCATCTTAGGGAATAATTTCTTGAAATCATAACCAAGCGTAACATTCGAAATTTTCAGATAATCACCATTCTCGATGTAAATATCTGAAATATTTGAGAAATTGGTGCTAGAACCTAAACCTAAAATAGGATATTTGTTTGAAGTTCCATCACCATGCCAGTAATTCAACACATCGGTAGTAAAATTATCATAACGACTATCGGCAAAACTACGATAAGACTTCGCAATTTGTTGTCCAAATGCGCCATGAGCAGAAATACCTAAGTCGAAACCTTTATAGCCGAAATTAAGATTAATGCCCAAAGTCATATCAGGATTTGGATCGCCAATCTTTGTTTTATCCTTATCATCAATCACACCATCATGATTAATATCTGTGAATTTCAAATCACCCGGCTTAACAGAGCTACCTTGAAGAATGCCATTTCCGGCAGCTTTCCAAGCGGCTATATCAGATGCATTTTGGAATACTCCAGATGTTTTATAACCATAGAAGTAACCGATAGGATAACCGACCTGAGCACGATACATTTCTGATGTACTCTGGCTTAAGACATTCAATGCACCATGAATTATGCCTTCGCCATTATTAATTTTAGTAACCTCGTTATGATTGAAAGATGCATTTACATTAACTCCATAAGTAAAATCCTGACCAACATGATCATTCCATCCTAAAGCAACTTCAAAACCTTTGTTGACGATATCACCACCATTAATATAAGGTGCACCAGTACCATACGAAGCCAATTGAGGAGCAATAACCAACCAGTCATTAGTTGCTTTGTTGTAGTAGTCAAAAGCAACGCTCAATCGAGAATTCAAGAAACGTGCATCAAAACCTAAGTCGGTTTGTATTGAAGTTTCCCATTTTACATCAGGATTTGAAAGTACATTAGGATAACCACCCACGCTTTGAGCTGAAGGATTATTACCAAAAGAATATTTTGAAAAGCCATCATATGCAACAGATGCAACATATTGGAATGGAGTAATATTACAATTTCCATTTTCACCCCAACTGCCACGGAGCTTCAAAAAATCTAACCAGCTTTTGGATGATTCCATAAAACTTTCGTTAGAAATAACCCAACCTGCTGCCATTGAAGGGAAATATCCCCATTGATGACCAGAACCAAAATTTGAAGAACCATCAGCACGCATTACAACTGTAGCCATATAGGTTTCGTTATAGTCGTAACTCACACGGCCAAAAAAAGAAGCCAATTTGCTTTTTGTTGATCCGTTAACAGAGCCTGGGCCACCTGTTATTGTAGTTGCGCCAGTAGTACCTGAAGTATTACTCAAATAAGCATGAGCATAATCATTGTATAGATATCCGTCATTAGTTGTACTTAAATTAGAACCCAAACCTGATATTTCCATTGACTGACCGATTAAAGCGTCAAAATGGTTCGCATGAACATTAAACTTATAGTTCAGTGTATTTTCCAGAGAATAGTTGTAACCAGCTCCGGCCGATTGTTGTACCGTCATATCTGTATTCTGGATTAAGGCACCAAAGTTGTAGGTTGGTTGGAAATTACGATAGGTATTTGCATTCATTCTATATCCAAACTGAGATTTAAAAATCAAACCTTTAGCTGGTTGAATTTGCAAATTTGCAGACATATTCAAATTATAAGTATCCGTTTCATTATTTCCCCGTTTAGCAACCATTTCACCAACAGGATTAGTTGCGCCGCCAAGATTTCCAAGGTTGAATCCAGTAGCAGTCTGATCAGAGTTGTCGAAATAATTTCCGTTAGCTCCATAAACAGGAATAAGAGGACAGCCAATCAACGCATTAGAAATATCATTTACATATTGAGTGCCAACTCCAACACCATGTTTCACAGAATAGTTGAAATTCAAAGTTTCACCAATCTTGATAATATCAAAAGATTTATTCTTCAGAATAATATGATCGGAATTCAAACGGACAGTAGTACGTTTATAACTGGAATTAGCCTGCTTTCCAAAAATACCGTCTTGTGAAGTATTAGATACTCCCATTGAAAATTTAGAGACATCATTACCACCAGCAATGTTAATAGCATGATTTTGAGTAGGTGCATTTTTATAACGCATCACCTCCATCCAGTTGGTCGTTTGCCCTGCCATAACTGCATTATAAGTTGTTCCTAATATAGACTTCCAGTTAATTGGAGTTATACCCTCATTTGTATTTATTTGGTCTTCAACTTGCATATACTGTTTTGCATTCAATAATGAAGGCATTTTAGCTATATTTTGAATACCATAATACCCGTCATAACTAACTTGTAGTTTGC
>Ga0302161_10000197_pt1 | contig 15531 bp, 11 predicted proteins | sample I_Fen_E2_1_FD_193498 | JGI IMG/M metagenome (GOLD analysis project Ga0302161, IMG submission 193498) | Peat permafrost microbial communities from Stordalen Mire near Abisko, Sweden - I_Fen_E2_1 | ecosystem: Environmental > Terrestrial > Soil > Wetlands > Permafrost | place: Sweden: Abisko...
ATCCTTTTCTTTAATATCAATTATTTTAAAAGTAACATCTTTCTCATAAGACTTCCTTACAACTATATCTCCAATTCGCATTAATTTCACCTATCCACATTATTCTACAATTTATAATATGGTAAAATTTATAAAAGGTTTCTTCTTAATTCTTCATATCTACAGCAAAGAGCTGCCTAAAAATAATCTTTTAATTATTTTCAAGCAGCTCTTCTTAGGCACAATCAAAAAAATAACAAGTCCATCTGCTAGCCTATTTTCCATCATCCTGTGTCGGCAGATTGCACTAATAGGCTCGCTATGAGCACAATCAGCCTCCTTGCCTGATGAAAAATATGCATGGCATTTTAGACTTGTTATTTTCTTTCATGTGCCTTGCGTCTAAATTATACTCATTAAATCCTATATTCATTCTTAAATCTGTCTAAAAAATCTAAATACTTGTCTTGCTCATTTATTATAGATTCTAATTTACTTGCGAATGTATTTTGTGCCCAATTTACTTCATTGTAATAATATCTATTAGCGAGTCTCCAATATCTTTGCGGAAATTGAAGATAAGCATACAGTACTTTATATTCTTCAGGTTTTAATTCAGAGACTGAATTATATGACTCTATAATAGCAATAGCAAATTCTAAATTCCATTCTACTCTTTTTAAAACTTTTATCATAAAATTACTTATATCAAAGGTCCTAACTTCTCTTTTGCAATAATCAAAATCAATAACATGTATGTCCATATTATCACCTAAAATTATATTGTGATAAGTAAAATCATGATGACAAAAGCTCTTTTCATTTTCTGCAAACATGCATAGCTCGTAATAATCTGATTCTTTTAAAGTTGATAAAGCCTTATTTCCAATTTCCTTATAAAATTCCATGGACTTTAAATACAATAAATCAAAATCACTTTTTATACTTTTTTTCCTTACCATATCTCTCATTTTATCTAATGATTTAATTCTCTTCTCAATTAAATGAGGCCATCTTCCTAGGTCACTTTTAAGCTTAGAATTTTCTGGCGGATCATATCCTTTAGATGCTTTATGAAGATTAGCTAAAGTCTTAGCTGCTATCTTTACTTCATCTATATTATGAAAGTCACATTCCCGTCCTTCTAACCATTCTGACAAAGTGTATAGATCTTCATTAACTAATGCGTAAGGTTCTCCATTTATGTTTAAATAGTATTTATCTAAATTATTAAAACCATTTTTTCTTAAGTGCTCTTTAGCACCATATACAAACAATAATTTTTGAGGTCCATAATTTATTTTTTTTAAACACCTTTCGCCCTTATCTGTTTTAAGATAGTAAACACCTTTATTAGCTTTAATTTTTTCTATCTTAAGGTTAAATTGTCTTTCAATTTCAAATTCCCTCATCATAGTTCTCACCTCCTGTATATTTATATGAGGAGATTACTTCTTTTATTAACATTTTTTATATTCTTTTAATATAATACATTAATACAACTACTATGAAAGGGTTTAATAATGAAAATAGGAATAGATGGTAGAGCTGCAAAGTGGTATCAAGGTACTGGAATAGGCACATATACTAATCAATTAATTCTGAGTCTTAATAATACTGATTATAATAATGACTATTTAATTTTCATGCCACAATGCAACTCTATAAATAATTTGAAAAGCAATTTTAAAACAGAACTTGTTGAATCAGCATCTTCTAATAGCTTTTGGGACGATGTAAATGTTCCTAATATATTAAATAATACTGATATAGAACTTTACCACGTGCCACAAAATGGAGTTGGACTGTCAGAAAATATTAAATGTAAAAAAGTTATTACACTACATGATATAATTCCTTTAAGAATGCCTGAAACTGTTAGTGATAGATACCTTAAAATATTTAATGATGAATTGCCTAAAATTATAAGTAATTGTGATGGAATAATTACTGTCTCTAACTTTTCTAAAAATGACATTGCTAAAGAATTTAATTTTCCTTCTGAAAATATTTACGTAACCCCACTTGCTGCTCAAGATATTTATAGACCTATGAGTAAATGTAGATCCAAAGATTTAATTACAAAAAAATATGGCATCCGAGAAGATTTCATACTTTATGTTGGTGGATTTAGTCCAAGAAAAAATATTTTAGGTTTAATTGAAGCATATTCAAATCTCCCAGCGAAATTAAGAGAGACTTTTAAATTAGTTATCACAGGAAAAAAGGGTCCTTCTTATTATAAATACAAAAGCAGAGCTGAGGAACTACAGGTCTCTAATAACGTGATTTTTACAGATTTTGTCCCAATTGAAGATATGCCATTATTTTATAATTCTACAGAAGTTTTAGTCTATCCTTCTTTTTACGAAGGCTTTGGATTACCACCTATAGAAGCTATGGCTTGTGGAACTCCTGTAATAGCTTCTAATGTTACTTCTCTTCCTGAAGTATGTTATGAATCTGCACTTTTCATAGACCCTAATGATATAGATTCACTATCTTACGATATAGAAAGAGTATTAAGCAACAGCTTGCTCAGACTAACAATGGTTAAAAAGAGTCTAACCCGTAGTAAAGATTTTTCCTGGAACAAAACAGCTCTTAATACAATATCTGCTTATGAATCCATTCTAAAATCTTAAGGCATATGAGATGGTTACATGAATACCAAAAACAGGTAGTCCAAATTGGACTACCTGTTAAATTCACAATTTACCAAAAGAAAGATGCAACAAAAGTAATACAACCATATACCCAAAAAACAAGTTCTATTATAAAATAGTATCTTGATCTATCATTTTTTAAATATTTTATCCTGTAGACAGAATCAATTAACAACTTTATTAAGAAACAAAGTGCCATATAATCGAACTGTCTTGTGTAGAAAGAAATTAGCACACTGAAAATTAATAGAATAACCACTATATGTTTATAATATTTGGATTGTAAAGTATTAATATCAATATACTGTGGTTTTTGTATTTTAAATTTATATCTAAGTATTAACCTAGATATTACACTCATAATTAAAATTATAATCAGTAAAATAAACATAACCGTACGCATAATTTTACCTCCTTTAAAAATTTTCTTTATCAATTGAATGCAAATATAAGCAACTTATATAAACAACCTAAAAGTATTATTTTACTATAAAATACATAAAATCCTTATTACAGTATAGCATATTATGAAATTATACTACACGAAAAAGAACCTCCATCACATGGAGATTCTATCTCATTATCACTTACTAAACAAGAGATAGGTTATTTATTTTTAATGCTCAAAATCCTTAGTAATTGCAGCACTTTCCTAGAAATTATTTCTTTGGGATATACCCATAAGTGCCATTTTCACTTTTGGAATCTACAATAAACTTATTTCTATATGCTTTTCAGAATTCATATCTAAATTCTTCATTATTTAATTTCGCCTTAAACCTATTTAAATAAACTTTAATTAATATTGTGTCTTTTGCATCAAAATGACAACTTAATATATTTTGATTAATTTCATATTTAAAATTATCACCATATAATATCTCTAAAGAATTTACTTCTCCAATACAATCTAGTGGTATTGTAATAAAACTCTTTCTATCATCTTGTGAATTAATAAATATTATCGCTTCATTTTCATCAAATCTACAATATACTACCTTATTGCTATTACATTTCAAAAATTTAAAACTGCCATTTTTAAGTACACTTTCGCTTTTTCTAAGATATATCATTTTTTTGTATAATTGGTTTATTTCTTTGTCATAGCATTCATTATTCCATTCCATTGGATATCTGCATCCTTGATCATCAAGGCTATTGCCATCTAACAATATTTCATCACCATAATAAATGCAAGGTGTTCCTATGAAAGTAAATAACATTATTATAGCTGCTTTTATATTTTTTCTATCTATCATTGGTGATGTATGAAGTCTATGCAAGTCGTGACTACTTAATAGATTAAGTTGCAAATTTTGAAGCTGATAAGGTAATTTTCCATAATGTCTAGTGACTTCTTCCTTAAAAATCTCTCCATTATTAGTTCTCATTTTTAAGTTTTCTATTTTCCAGCTTAAAAATTTATCAGACTCGCCTAGATATCTCCTAAGTGGCCTCATAAATCCAAAGTAGTTCATGGTTCCATCCCACATATCACCTTGAAGATATTCACTACAATCTGTCCAATGTTCTGCTACAATATAGGAATCTTTATTCGTATCTTTAATTGATGTTTTTACATCCCGCCAAATGTCTTTATACATTTGAACCTTATTCATCTTTCCTACATTATGACCTACATCTAATCTCCAGCCATCAATATTATAAGGTTCTTTCATCCAATATTTTAGTACACTATTTTCACCTTTATATATGATATCTTGCACGTTTTCATTCGTATAATTTAGCACAGGCAATGTCTTTATTCCATTCCAACATTCAAATTCCCCTCTATCATTTTCATAATAAAATTCAGGATTTTCCTCAGTCCACTTATTAGTTATACCTGTATGATTTATTGATATATCAAGAATAATTTTAATGCCATTCTCATGCAACTTTTCAACTAATTCTTTTAAATCTTTATTCCCACCAAAATGCTTGTCTACTTGAAAAAAATCTTCACAATCGTATTTATGATTAGATGGAGATAAGAAAATTGGATTTAAATATAAAGCATTTACTCCAAGGTCTTTTAAATATCCAATTTTCTTTTCTATTCCTTTTAAATCACCACCATAAAAATTCAGATTACCATAGTCTTCATATTTTCCAGGTTGTTCATTCCACGGTATTGCTTTTGATGAAAATCCATATTGTTCATATTCAAAGTCTTTTACATCATTATTTGTATCTCCATTAAAAAATCTATCAACAAATATTTGGTAAAATATTGAATCCTCAACCCATGTAGGTTTAAGAAAATTAGCTATAATTTTAAAATCATAATCTTCATTAATATTATATTGAAAAACACCTAATTGATTATAAAAATAAGTCCCATATTCAGTTAAAATTAGAAAATGATAATTTATTATTGGTTGGTTAATTTCTATTGTGGCACTATAAATACTATACTTTCTTTGTGGTTCTTCTTTCATTTGAACTAATGTTTCTTCCCCATTAATTAGTCTTCTAAGATAAATTCTTCGAACAGGTGATTTTTTTATAACTCTAATTTTTATTTGAATATTATCTCCAATTCTAGGATTAGAATCACTTACAAACATATTGCTACCATCTGAAAAAATAGTAGTTAGCCAACTAGTAGTATTATTTTTCATAAAATCTTCCTTCTTCCCCTTAATTTTGAGTTTATATTTAATTTTTTCATAAATTAAGTTAGTCTTAGAAAACTTTTGCACTACCTCTGCTTTTTGTCCCTTCTTTTTAACTTTAATTAAGAATCATTCACCTAGTAACTTGTATAGATGCTATTTAAATGATTCTCGTTTTATAAGCTTAGAGTCAATAATATAATCATTTACTGTTATTTTATTATTTTCTAAAAAATCTATTAAAATCTTTATAGCATAATATCCAAGCTCTGCTGCTTTAATATCAATTGATGACAAGGGTGGAATTTGAAAATTATCGTTATCTACCCATAGTGTTCCTTCTGATTCTTCTGGCCTTCCTATTACTACAAATGGGAATCTTACATCCTTAAGATATTGGATACTTTTATCCTCTGACCTTGCACTTAATAGACATACTCCATCAACTAAATTACTACTTATAAAATCACTTATATACTCTGATTCTGCTTTCTCATCCTCGCTAAATGCATAGGTAATATAATATTTATTACTTTGAGCATATCTACTCATACCCTTCATAGCTTGCATCAAAAAAGAATTTGTCAACAAATCCTTTGCTTCACCGGGAATCACTACACCTAAGATTCTACTTTTTTTATTTACTAAACTTCTTGCAATTGCATTAGGTTTATATTTTAATTTTTTTATTACTTCTCTGACTGCACTTTTTGTCCTATCACTTATCTGTGAGCTATCAGATAGAACTCTAGATACTGTTGATGGAGAAACATTTGCTTCTTTAGCTACTTCTTTAAGTGTAACGCTCATACTTTCCTCCTATCCTTAACTTCTATAAAGTAATAATATTAAAATTCATAGATCTTAGAGACCTCATATTCCATACCTAATACTCAACTCATTAACTTAATTAATAGTAAATTAATCTATTGCAGAATTTAGTTTTTCAACTACTACATTTTATTCTTCAGCACTTATTCGTTTAAATATTTCTTTATTCATTTTTTTCACACCTTCCATAAATTTCAGTTACTTTATAAATCTTTTCAGCTAGCTTCTCAGTGAATGCATTTTTTTTTGCTCTCCACTTCCAATTCACTCCAATTGTTGATGGTAAATTAATCCTTGCTTCATTTCCTAGGTTTAAGAAATCTTGCATCTGTGCTATTGAAATATTTGCAACACTACTCCATGCACCTCTAATAATGCCCCAATTATAACCTTCTTCTTGAGTCAAATTTAAATATTCTATTGCATTTTTAACGTGTTCTTTTGGTGCAGTTGTTTCCATCCATCCTGTAACAGTATCATTATCATGAGTACCAGTGTAAACAATAAAATTCTTCTCGTAATTATGTGGTAAAAATGTATTAGTACTATTTGCATCAAATGCAAATGTTAATATTTTCATGCCTGGAAAACCAGTATCATTTCTAAGTTTTATTGTTTCCTCTGTTAATGTTCCTAAATCTTCTGCTATTATATTTACATCCCCTAGCTCTTCCTTGATAGCATTGAATATTTTTATTCCAGGACCTTTTATCCACTCACCATTTTCAGCAGTTTTATCACCATAAGGAATTGACCAATATGATTCAAATCCTTTAAAATGATCTATTCTAAGTACATCATATAAATTAAGACTTTGTTTTATACGATCAACCCACCATTCATAATCTGTTTTCTCCATGTAGTTCCAATCATAAATTGGATTTCCCCATAATTGGCCTGTAATTGAAAATATATCTGGTGGACATCCTGCAACTTTTAGTAGCTTTAATGTTTTTTTATGAAGTAGGAATGCTTCAGGGTTACTCCATACATCAGCACTATCTTCTGCTACATATATGGGTATATCACCTATTATTTCAATATCTAAATTATTCAAATATGATTTTAATGCTCTCCATTGTTTATAAAATTGATATTGCAAAAATTTCCAATAGCTTATTTCATCACTTAATTTTTCTTTGTATTTAGCAATAGCTTCTAGTTTCTTCAATCTAATATCTTCATCCCATGTTTGCCAACTCTTTAGACCAAAATGACCTTTTATAGCCATATATAATGCATAATTTTCAAGCCAATAGCTTTCTTCTTCTTCGAATGCTTTTAAATCTTCAAGATTTTTTGATTTTGAATTCTCATAAGCTTTTCTTAGAATCTTCGTCTTTTCGATGAAGATTACCTCATAATCTATATCCGTTACATTTTCCCCAAAATTTATAATATCATAATCTTTAATCTCTAATAATTCATCATCTTTTAATAAATCAAAATCTATAAAATAAGGATTTCCAGCAAATGCTGAAAAAGATTGATATGGTGAATCCCCAAAACTCGTATGCCCTAGAGGCAATATTTGCCAATATTTTTGACCAGCTTTTTTTAGAAAATCACTAAATTCATACGCTTCCTTACCAAATGTTCCTATTCCATATTTTCCTGGTAAAGAAGCAATGTGCATGATAATACCACTACCTCTATTCATATCTTCCTCCTATTTATTCTTTTACTGATCCCATAACTAAACCAGTAATAAAATATTTTTGCATAAATGGATAAATACAAAGCAACGGAATCATAGAAACTATAATTTTTGCTGCATTTAATGTTTTATTAGAAAGGAATTGTAACTGCTTGAGTTGTTCTACGCTCGTAATATTTTGTATCTCAACATTTAGTTGTTGAATATAAGTCTGTAAAGGATACATTTCTGGTGAATTCATATATAGAATTCCACTAAAGAAGTCATTCCAATGGCCAACAATACAAAATAATGTTACTGTTGCTAATGCTGGTAAAGATATAGGTAAATAAATTTTTAATAATACTTGTAGTGGTGTAGCTCCATCTATTGTTGCAGATTCTTCTAAAGATTTTGGAATCCCTTTAAAAAAGTTCATCATTAATATAACGTTAAAAATAGGAACTGCACCAGGTAAAATTAAAGCCCAAATGCTATTTAACATATTTAAATTTTTAACAGTTAAATAGATAGGTATCATTCCCCCTGAAAACAACATACAGAAAATGAAAATATACATATATATATTTTTCATTTTAAAATTCTCTTTAGCTTTAGATAATGGATAAGCTGTTAGTACAATAATTACTACATTAAGTAAAGTTCCGAGTACTACTCTCTCCACTGAAATTAAAAATGATCTCCAAAATTGACTATCTTCTAATAATTTTTGATATGCTACTGTATTAAACCCTACTGGCAAAAATCCTACTATATTAGCAGCCGCTGCTGATTTATTGCTAAATGAAATGGCAAGCATATTCAATAAAGGTAGTAAACATAATAGCGTTAATATAGTAATTACCATACAAATTATTACATCTGAAATTCTTGCTCTAATTGTTTTATTTTTTACCACTTTATATCTCCTCCTAAAATATTCTTTGATTTGTTAATTTTTTAGACATTTCATTTGCAGAAACAATTAGAATAAAACTAACAACTGATTTTAATAAACCAACAGCTGTTGCAAGGCTATATTGTCTTTGAATAAGACCTACTCTATATACATAAGTATCAATAACATCGGAAGTTTGATATACTAACGGATTATACAAAGTATATATTTGGTCAAATCCTGCATTTAGTATATTTCCCAAATTCAATGCCGTCATTAAAATAATTGTAGGAACTAACGCTGGAAATGTAATATTAAGTAGCTGCCTAAATCTAGTTGCTCCATCTACTGATGCTGCTTCGTATAAAGTAGGATCAATTCCTGTTAAAGCTGCTAAATAAACAATAGAACCATAACCAAATCCTTTCCATACATCGGTTCCAATAAGCATCGATCTAAACCATGTATTACTACCCATGAACAAAATAGGTTCAATACCAAACATGCCTAGAATCGCATTAATTGGTCCACTAATGCTAAATATATTTAGTATAATTGTTGCAAGTACTACCCATGAAAGAAAGTTTGGCAAATATACAATTGTCTGAACTGACTTTTTAAACCACTTCACACGAATCTCATTTAATAAAAGTGCAAATAGTACTGCTGCAATAGTTCCAAATGCGATTTTTCCTATTGCAATGATTAATGTATTTTGAAAAATCTGAGCGCAATCTGGAAGACTGAACATATACTTAAAGTTATCTAACCCCACCCATTTTGAGTGAAGGATTCCCTTTGCTGGAATATAATTCTGAAATGCCATGACAATTCCAAACATAGGTATAATCGAGAAAATCACTAAAAATATCATTGCTGGTGCCATCATTAAATGATACGAAAGTTGTACTTTTTTTTGCTTCATATTTCCTCCTATTAGTTTGTATTAACAAACTTATTTCTAATTTATGTAAGTACCTATCTTTAATAAGAATGGTATTTAAAATCAAAGATTTTAAATACCATTAATAATTATTTTTTCGCTATTTTAGATACTTCGTTTGCAATATCATCTCCGCCCGTACTTTTCCAACTCTTTACGAACTCATCAAAATAACCTATTGGTTGTTCACCTGTAATAATTTTTAAATACATTTCATTTTCTTGTTTTTCAAGGTTAGCCCACTTTTGTTCCATGCTGTCTGTACGTCCAAAGAATACTGGATCAACATTAACTATATTTTTAGATTTCATAAGTGGTGCACCTACCATTCTTGATACATAATTTCCATAATCAGCTTCGCTTGGTTTTTTACCTGCCGCAGTATCAGTTAAATATTGTTCACAACTTTTTGATACATTTTTGAAAAACTCATCTTTTATATCTTCTTCTTTAACTTCTTTATTAATATATTTTTGTGATATTTGATTTAATCTTGCTACTGCATCTCTATAATCTACTACAATATTAACTGGATACAATGAACCATCAACACCAAGTTTATCGCATTCTTCAACATCTGCTTGTAGTTTTTTAATTTCATCAGTTTGAGCTGCTGGAGTATCATTTACTTTAATTCCACATCTTGCATCTAAGCTTTTAACTACAATCTCTGGATGCTCAAATCCTTTACGTACAACTACATATTTTAATGCCATATTTTGAGTATACATTTTTACATTACCCTTATCATCTACTGGTACTAGATATGGAGTCCATTTAATATTTTGGTTTATCTTATAAGCATCTTGTAACGGATTATATCCTGCCCACCATGCTCCATAAAATGCACCACTTTGACCATTTATAACAATTGATCTTAAGTCATCATCTGTTCTTACAGGGAATTCCTTATCAATAATACCCTTTTTATACCATGCAGTAATACTTTCTAAAGCTTTCTTAGTTTCTGGAGTAGTACTTCCATAAACTACATCTCCAGCATCATTTTTAATCCATTGACGTGGATAAGAACCAAATGCTGCGAAAACATTATCTACTTCATATTCTCCTGTATAATCTCCACCAACTTTTTTATTCAATGCTAAACCAATAGTTTTTCCTGCTCCATTCTTACCTGGATCTTTTTCTACAAATTGAGTTAAAACATTTTCGATATCTCCCATAGTTTTTGGTGCACTTAATCCTAGTGTATCCATCCAATCTTGTCTTAACCATAGAAGATTTGGACCTGCATCAATAGTAGCATCTGGAATAGCCATTAATTTACCATCAAATGTAGCTTTATTTAAAACCTTCCCATCATAAGAATCATATCTTGCCTTTACTTCTGTACTTGCACAATTCTTATAGGCTTCCGATAAATCCGCAATCATGTCATTTGCAACCAAACTTCTAAGAGTAGGCTCGTCTACTATCATCACATCAGGAATATCTCCTCCGGCAATAGCCATAGAAGCCTTTTGATTATAATTGTCACCATATGTTGCTTCAAATGCATCTGTATGCTGAATATTATAGAATCCTTTAATAAATCTGCTATATGCATTATCTTCATAATTGTCAGCCGAATATTTACCATCCCCTGGAAGATTAGTATTTACTGATATCATTTTTCCCATGGTATATTTAACCATTTCCGGATATTTACCATATGGAGTTGTAGAAGCCTCTTCCCAAGCTGCTTTTGTTTCATTACTCATTGCTGCCACTGAGTCTACCTTCTTCTCTTGGTTACTACACCCTACTACGCTAAATATAACTGTAGTAAGTGCAATACACGCAAATAACTTTTTATATTTCATTAAAATCCCTCCCTAAACCATTTTATTCATCCCAAATTTTACCGGAAAATTATTAATTATTATGCATATTAAGCTATTGAATAAACAAAAATTATAAAAATTTGTTATTCAACTAACCTACTTTTATTATAATTTTAAATCCCTTTTTGCGTAAATATAAATAATTCTCGTTCCATATCAGATTTTCATGTATTGGTTTTCATTCATATATTTTTTGTTATAAATATGCTATTATTTGTTATAGTAGTAAAGTAAAGGAGGATTCAAAAGATGCTAAAAATATTAGTTGTAGATGATGAAGACATCGAAAGAGAAGGTATTATATTTCTACTAAAAAAATTCCAATACGATTTTGAAATCATACAAGCTGAAAATGGAAAGCAAGCTTATTTATATTTGCAGAAAAATCGTGTTGATATATTATTTACTGATGTTAAAATGCCTTTTATAGATGGATTAGAATTAACAAAGTTAGCAATCGAGCTTTATCAAAACTTGAAAGTTATTATTTTTAGTGGATTTCATGAATTTGAATATGCAAAACAAGCTATTACCCTGGGTGTAATTAATTATATACTAAAGCCTATAGATATAGATGAATTCAAAATAGCCATAGATTCTACGTTAGAAAAAATAAAATATCAGAATAAACAACTAGAAGCCAAAAATCAAAATGACTTATTTATTCATCGTTATATTCTTTTTTGTTTTATAAATGGTACTTCTGTAAAGCTGCTATCTAAAGAATACAATTCAACTTATAATTTAGATTTTTTGAATGGATATTCTAAAATATTAATGATAGAATTCGGACATAACTTTTTTGAAAATACAGGATTATCGTTTGACAAGGAAATTCTTCCCCTCTTAGAATTTCCATATGATTATTTAAACTTAAACAGTTCGCAAAGTTTATTATTTCTAAAAAAATCCAACAATTCCTCCAATATTGATTATCGAAAAACTGCAGAATGGCTTTTGAATATTATAAGAGAAAAATACAATACTAATTGTTACATTGCCATAAGTAATGATATAACTTCATCAGATGATATATTAAGAGAAATTTCATCTCTAGAAAATTTGCTGAATAATAAGTTCTTTCTTTCAGATACTTATATTTTTGCCCATGATGAAAAATATGAAAGCCAGCTAAATACTCCAGAATTTGATTACAAATTAATCTCTGAAATTCAAAAGGATATTCAAAGTAAAAACATAATAAGTCTTAGACAAAGTCTTGATTTATTTTATAGAAAGTATCATCACAAAAATAAAATTTCACAAATATATATTAAATTTGTTCTATCCTCGCTTATCAAAGATATTTATGCTGCACTTCCAACAAGCGGATTCAATGAACAAAGCAGCATAATTGAAAAGATTTATAAATTAAATACATTTCGAGATATTTGGAATCAAGTTATCTTTGTAGTCGAAAAACTTGATATATATTTACAACAAAATACTACATCCATCTCTAATGCAGTTGAATTAGTAAAGCAGTATATAGCAGTTAATTACGGAAGTGAATTAAGTCTTGATATTTTAGCTTCCCAAGTTTATCTTACCCCAAGATACTTAAGCTATATTTTCATACAAGAAACAGGATATGGTATAAATAAATATATTAAATCATTTCGAATGCAAAAAGCTAAAGAATTAATTGAAAATACAAATAAGAAGATTGCATCCATATGCCAACAAGTTGGTTATAATAACGATTCCTACTTTTGCCAAAGTTTCCGTGAATTTTATGGAAAAAGCCCAGAAAAATATAGAAAAAGGGATTAATGCATATGAAAAAATTTTTAAACTTTTATGGCAATTTAAAATTCCGCAAGAAAATAATTATTACTTATTCAGTAATTAGTTTGATTCCAATATTACTTTTAGGAATTTTTTGTTACTTTCAAGCCAAATCTTTTCTTATAAAGCAAGAGGAACAAAATCTAAAAACTACAATAGATCAAATTTCAACCAACGTAGATTATACCTTAGAAACTTATAATACTATTTCAAATTACGTCACTTTTAATAGAAGCATTCAAGTTTCGCTACAATATGATTATAGAAACAATTATTTTGATATGTCACAAACATATGATAATATAATAGATCCCGTAATTTCATCTTCGAAGGCTCTATATCCTTCACTAAAACAACTAACACTTTACACAAATAGCAATCTTTCAGAGCATGGAAATATACTAAAAAAGTTGGATTCTGTTTCTAATAAAAATTGGTATCCTATTGTAATGTCAGACTATAATATTCATTGGTTTACTAATGGATCTAAAATTTTATCTTGTATAAGACAAGCACCGACTTTACATGGAAGCGCAAATGATACTCTCGTTTATTTAGACGTAGATATTGAAAGTATTTTTCACACTTTACAAACAAGTATTGGAAATAATTATGGATTAATTGTAATAAATTCAAAGAAGGATATTATATATTCAAAAGACTATTTTGATGAAGCATATTCTCATTTAAAACTTTCAGATGGACAAATATTAGAATTTAACCAAAATTCCTCAGATTCATCCTTTGCAAAAAATTATGCTATTGCATCAAGTACTTTGAAACAAAGTGATTGGAACATTATTCTCTATAGACCAATTACTTTTATTGCAAAGAATACTACTTCTATTATCTATACAATTTTAATTGTGATTTTCATTTGTATTATCATTTTGTTTATAGTTAGCATTTTATTATCACATGTAATTGTGAATCCACTAGAAAAACTAACTAAAAGTATGCATGAAGTAAAAAATGGAAATATGAATATTCATATTTCTAGTCCATATACTGATGAGTTAGGTATAATGACCAATACGTTTAAAGATATGATAATTCAAATTGACTACTTATTTAAAGAAATATATGAAAGTAAAATACTTCAACAAAAACTAAGATTAAAAGCATTACAGGCACAAATAAATCCACACTTTTTATATAACTCCCTTTCCCTAATAAATTGGAAAGCTATTCTTGCTGAACAGCCTGAGATCAGTAAAATGTCTCAACTACTTTCCACCTTTTATCGAACATCTTTAAATAAAGGGAAAAATGTTACAAGTATCAAAGAGGAAATTGAAAACACTAAATCATATATTGAAATTCAATTAATGCTACATAATAATAAGTTTAAAGTAGAATATAATCTGGATGAGCGTATATTCCATTATTCAATTTTAAATTTGACATTACAGCCACTAGTTGAAAATTCAATTGCTCATGGTTTAGATTTGAAGGAAAGTGATGAAAAAACACTTATTGTATCAGCTTCACTTTTAGAAGAATCTAATATAATTGAATTATGTGTTCAAGATAATGGCGTTGGCATTAATGAAAGCATTCTTCCAAATTTATTAAATATGCACTCAAAAGGATATGGATTAAAAAATGTTAATGACCGAATTCAGCTCTACTTTGGCGATCCATTCGGATTATTCCTCCAAAGTAAAGAAGGTACGGGTACACATATTGCAGTAAGGATTCCTGTAATCCCCTTTAGTGCATAGATATTTTGAATATAGGGGGTTTTAAAGCACCCCCTATCTAAATGTAGAATTTTAATTAAAACTTATCAATAAACAAAGTTTTAAGTTAGAGTATCTATACAAGAAATTTATTCTCATATACTTTTAAGAATTCATATCTAAATTCCTCATTTATTAATTTTGTTTTAAATCTATTTAAATAAACTTTAATTAATATTGTGTCTTTTGCATCAAAATGACAACTTAATATATTTTGATTAATTTCATATTTAAAATTATCACCATATAATATCTCTAAAGAATTTACTTCTCCAATACAATAGAAAACTCAATTTTGCAACACCTTATCAATCTAAGAAACAGTAATTTGTTTTTTCTCACCTTTTACAATAATAGAAAATGATATACTTTCTATATGTTCAGGTAAGTTAGAATTTACTTTCACTTGTCCTGTAACTGAATCAATAGAAACACCTGCAAAACTTTGTACTACCAATTGCCATAGGCATCCACAATTTGCAATATGAATTCCATCCTCTGTTCCTCTCTTTTCTAACGATAAATCAACATCTAATGATTGCTTCAAATATTTTTTAACATCTTCTTTCCTACCAAGTCTATTGGC